>ENA-OQNI01000035-OQNI01000035.1-human-gut-metagenome-genome-assembly--contig:-NODE-35-length-202189-cov-4.602899_pt1 | contig 202189 bp, 174 predicted proteins | sample MGYA00242627_ERZ504876 | MGnify/ENA primary metagenome ERZ504876 (study PRJEB26092, sample SAMD00036386) | human gut metagenome | host: Homo sapiens | study: EMG produced TPA metagenomics assembly of... | reverse complement strand
AGATGCTGCAGCGACGGACGGTACTGGATGTGCCAGCCCCATAAAATGTACGGCTTTTTCAAGGATTTCTGCGGCGGCATGGCGGAATATGTAAGGATCCAGACCAAGCACGCCAAAATCCACCGGGTTCCGGATGCCATGGCGCTCACCGACGCGCTGCTCATTGAGCCCTACGGCTGCTCCAAGCACTGCGTGGACCGGGCTCAAATCGGCAGCGAGGACGTGGTGGTGATTTCGGGCGCGGGCACCCTGGGCCTGGGAATGATTACCTATGCGAGAATGCGAAATCCGAAGACCCTGGTCGTTTTGGATATGATGGATGAGCGCCTGCAGAAGGCCAAGGATTTCGGGGCGGACCTGGTGTGGAACCCAGGCAGGGAAAACGTGGTGGAAAAGATCATGGAGCTCACCGGCGGCTACGGCTGCGATATTTATATTGAGGCCACGGGCCATCCGTCCTCTGTCACCCAGGGGATGCAGATGATCCGGAAGCTGGGCCGCTTTGTGGAGTTTTCGGTGTTCGCCCAGGCCACCACGCTGGATTGGTCCATCATCGGCGACCGCAAGGAGCTGGATGTGCTCGGCGCCCATTTAAGCCCTTACTGCTTCCCCTTTGTTATCGAGAACATCGCCAACGGCAACCTGAAAACCGAAGGGGTTGTCAGCCGTCTGTTCTCTCTGGAGGATTGGCAGGAGGCGTTTGAGTACGCCGCCGGAAAGCACGGCGATTTTAAAGTGGCCTTCCAGTTTTAAAAGAACATAGCGGAAATGGAAACGGCCCAAGGAACCTGGTTCTTGGGCCGTTTTTAAAAAGACGCCCCGGCGCTGCCGGGCGCTGTAACAATCGTTTGCTTTATCATTGATCCTGATTTTCATGCTTTGCGTAAACGCGGCGGAAATTTATTTTTGAGCGCCGTGGCTTGCGGTAAGCTTTCGGGAACTGGTTGGGCTCTATCAAAGCAGGCTTCCTGCAAGGAAGCCGCGGATCTGCGGGAAAGGAGAATGGATATGAATTATTATGTAGGCCTTGACAACGGCGGCACCACAACGAAGGCCGCCATTTTCGACGCGAAGGGAAAGGAGATCGCCACCGCCAGCACCGCCACGAAGATGCTGGTGCCCCAGCCTGGCTTTACGGAGCGGGATATGGAGGAAATGTGGGAGGCAAACTGCCTGGTGATCAGGGAGGCCCTGAAGAAATCCGGCGCGGCGCCGGCGGATATCCGGTGTGTGGCGGTGTGCGGCCATGGCAAGGGGCTGTACCTTTGGGGAAAGGACGGCAGGCCCGCCTATCACGGCATTATATCCACCGACAACCGGGCCTGGAGGTATATGGAGGCCTGGCGGAAGGACGGTACGGAGGAAAAGGCATTTCAGCTTTCCTGCCAGCACGTGCTGGCCAGCCAGCCGGTGGCGCTGCTCGCCTGGATGCGGGATCACAGTCCTGAGGTTTTGGAAAATACCCAGTGGATTTTTGAATGTAAGGATTACGTCCGGTTCCGCTTGACCGGCGAGCCGAGGGCGGAGCTGACGGATTACTCCGGGGCGAACCTGGTGAACCTGCACACGGCCCAGTATGACCCAGCGCTTTTAGCGCTGTTCGGCCTTTCCGACTGCATGGAAAAGCTGCCGCCCCTGTGCGGCGCGGCGGAGATCTGCGGCGAGATCACCCCGGAGGCCGCGGAAAAAACCGGCCTGCTGGCCGGAACCAGGGTGGCGGGCGGCGCGTTTGATATCGATGCCTGCGCCCTGGCGGTAGACGTGGTGGACGAGGAAAATATCTGCATGATCGCGGGCACCTGGAGCATCAACGAGTATATCCGTCCCAGGCCGGTGGTGGACGGCAAGGTAATGATGAATTCCTTTTTCTGCCTGCCCGGATACTATCTGATTGAAGAATGCAGTCCCACCAGCGCTGGCAATAACGAGTGGTTTGTCCAGAATCTTCTGCCGGAGTTGAAGGCGGAGCTGAAGAAAACAGGAGGGAATATCTATCAGCAGATGGACCGGTGGACGGATTCCATTCCGGTACAGGAGCAGTGCCCGATTTTCTTTCCCTTCCTGATGGCCAGCAACGTACATCCCAACGCGATGGGCTCCTTTGTGGGCATGAGCAACTTCCATACCCGGGCCCACCTGGCCCGGAGCGTATATGAGGGCATCGCTTTTTCCCATCGGTACCACCTGGAAAAGCTTCTGGCCACCCGTGACCAGGCGCCCCGTGGGATTCGTCTGGCGGGCGGCGTAGCCCGGTCCCAGGTGTGGACCCAAATGTTCGCCGACGTAATGAAGCTTCCGGTAGAGGTGGTTCAGGTGAACGAAACCGGGGCGCTGGGATGCGCTGTCATCGGCGCTGCGGCCTCCGGGGAATACGCTTCTCTGGCGGATGCCGCCGCCCATATGTGCCGGATCTCCCAGCCTATTATGCCGGACCAGATCCGAAGCAGGCTGTATGACGAAAAATATGAGCTTTACCTGCAGGCGATCCAGGCGCTGGACCCCCTGTGGGACCGCCTTCAGGAATACCGGGACCGCCATCCCCAGGGCTGATCCCCGCCGGTCAAATGGTGCGGATAAATTCGTCGATAAAGGGCAGGGCCGCTCCCGCCGCGATGGGCTCCACTTTGTATTGACAGCAGGCGAGGTAATCGGCGCTGTCGGAAAAGGAGTTCCGATCCCTGGCAAGGCTGCGCAGCTGGCCCATGAATTCCTCCAGATAAACGCCTACGCTGCCGCCCAGAATCACAGGGCAGTCCAGCAGCATATTGATGTTGTTCACCGCCATGGAAAGGATATTCAAATATTCATCCCAAGCGTTCTTTTTCACAGGATCCCCGCCCCGCAGAGAGCGGAAGAATAAATCCAGATCCCCTTCGGCAAGCTCCGAGAGCACAGCGGAAGAGCAGTAAGGCTCTAAACAGCCCGACCTGCCGCAGTAGCAGGCTTTGCCAAAGGGGATCATCGTCATATGGCCGATCTCGCCGGCCCGGGTGTTCTCGCCCAGCTCCACCTGATGGTTCCGGATCATGGCCCCGCCTACATGCTGGCTCAGCAGAATGTAAAAGGCGTCGGTCAGATCCGAACGGTTCCACAGCTCCGCGAAGCCCGCGGCCTTGGCGTCGTTGAAGAACACGCAGGGAAAAGGAATGTATTTGGAGAACTCCCGGCAGGTGGCTCCCTCAAAGCCTAGGATTTTTCCGTAAAATACCCGCTCACGGTCCTTTGTGATCAGTCCCGGCACCCCCATGCCTACGCCGAGGACCCTTTGATGATCCGCGTTTACAGAGTCGATCAGCTCCAATACGGCAAGGCCGATCTGACGGTAATAATCGTCGGATTGAGAGAACGGGAAGCGCTGCCTTTTGCTGCAGATCACGCTGCCCAAAAGATCCACCAGAACGGCGGTATAATAGTCCTGGTTGATGTCCAGGCCCACCGCGAGGCGGGCGTCCTTTACTATGGAAAAGGCCCGGGCCCGGCGCCCTCCGGTGCTGTCGGCGGCGCCGGCATCCTGCACGAGACCCTCGGCCTGCAGCTCCTCCAGCTTTTGGGTCACCGTTGGCAGGGACAGCCCCAGCCGGCGCATAATTTCCTGCTTGCTGACGCCTTTCGATTCTCTGTAAATCATGTGGTAGATTTTACTGTGGTTTATTTTTTTTATGCTGGAGCTCATTCTCATGGCCGGCACCTTCTTTCTGAAAGCTGTCCCTATCATAGCACATTTTAAAAAAAGAAACAAATAAATTGCAAAAAGACTGCCGCTGTTCGGCTTTTTTCCTTCTTCATATAGAGAAGGCGGCGTAAAACCTGGAAAAAAGTAAAGCGGTTTTACTAAATGTTCTAAAAAAACGGCGGGGCAGCCGCCCGGAATCTTGTTGCGGATACCGCCCGCCTGGAGAAAGCTGGAAAAGGAGGCGCGGGTTCCATTGCAGAAAGGCAAGGGAATCGGCTTAGAATTTACAGAATCGCAAGAAATCTATAGTGCTTTTTAAAGTCAAACATGCTATAATAAAGGCAAATTCCTGTGCGGGCGGAGCCTTTGGGAACAAGGCTCGCCGGCCTGCCCGGAAAGGCCGCGCGTCAGGGAGCGGGAGGGCACAATCTATCCGCGCCAGAGCTTAAAAAAGCCCGCCGCGAATCCTTGGCGGATGCTGGAAAAACCGGCGTTAGGCCTCACTGATTTATAGAAGGGAAGGATCATCATGAATGAAGCCATGAAACAAAAAATCGAAAATGGAGAGGTGTTCCTGGGCATCGAGCTGGGCTCCACCCGGATCAAGGCTGTTCTCATCGACAACACCTACGCCCCCATCGCCTCCGGCGGCTATAACTGGGAAAACCGCCTGGAGGACGGCTATTGGACTTATCACTTGGACGACGTTTGGACCGGTGTGCAGACCAGCTTCCGGGAGCTGGCGAAGGATGTCAGCGAAAGGTACGGTGCGGCGCTGACCAAGGTGGCGTCCATGGGCGTTTCCGCTATGATGCACGGTTATCTGGCGTTTGACAAGGAGGGCAATCAGCTCTGCCCGTTCCGCACCTGGAGAAATACCACTACCGAGGAAGCGGCCAGGCTGCTGTCTGAGAAATTCAACTTTAACCTGCCTCTGCGCTGGAGCGTCGCGCATCTTTACCAGGCGATGCTCAATAAGGAGGCCCACGTGAAGGATGTGGATTTCATTACGACCCTGTCCGGTTATGTGCACTGGAAGCTGACCGGCAAAAAGGTCATCAGCGTGGGCGACGCCTCCGGAATGTTCCCCATTGACAGCGAGACTAAGACCTATCACGCGGGCATGATGGAAAAATTTGACGCTTTGGTGGCCGGAGACGGTTACAGCTGGAGACTGGGAGAGATTCTGCCTGAGGTTTTGGTGGCCGGACAACAGGCCGGCGCCTTGACGGAGGAAGGCGCGAGGCTTCTGGATCCTACCGGAAAGCTTGAAGCCGGCGTTATCATGTGTCCGCCGGAAGGCGACGCGGGCACCGGCATGGTGGCCACCAACAGCGTGGCGGCGCATACCGGCAATGTTTCCGCCGGCACCTCTGTGTTCGCTATGATCGTGCTGGATAAGGAGCTCTCCAAGGTGTATCCGGAGATCGATATGGTTACGACCCCTGCCGGCAAGCCGGCGGCCATGGTTCACTGCAACAACTGCACCTCCGACCTGGATGCCTGGGTATCCCTGTTCCGCGAGGTTTCCGAGCTGCTGGGCGGAGACACCAAGAAGCCTAAGGTATACGACGCTCTGTATTACAAAGCACTGGAGGGGGATCCGGACTGCGGCGGCCTGATTTCCTACAACTACGTTTCCGGCGAGCCGATTACCGGCTTTGATAAGGGCTGTCCCATGTTTGTGCGCACGCCGGACAGCCGTATGACTCTGGCCAATTTCTTCAGGGCGCAGCTGTTCTCCACCATGGCTTCTCTGCGGATCGGCATGAACATTCTCACCGAGCAGGAGAAGGTCCGCCTGGATGTGCTGATGGGCCACGGCGGCTTGTTTAAAACCAAGGGCGTTGGCCAGCGTTTAATGGCGGGCGCTATGAACATCCCGGTGGCGGTCATGGAAACCGCCGGAGAAGGCGGCGCCTGGGGCGTTGCCCTGCTGGCGGCTTATCTGGCGGAGCAGAAGGGCGAGTCTCTGGAGGATTACCTGAACAATAAGGTGTTCGCGGGCAACTCCGGCGAGCGTATGGCTCCCGATGCCAGGGATGTGGAAGGCTTTGCCGGATTTATGGACCGGTATCAAAAGGGCCTGGCGGCCCAGCGCGGAGCGGTAGACAATCTGCTGTGATTAAATTTTTAAGGGCTTTTTAGATTAGCCGCCGCTGTTCCTGTAACCGTCCGCCGCAAGGCTTTACAGCTTGTGGCGCCGGCCCCGCCGGGGCTTACCCTATGGTTGGTGGAACCGGGCTTTATGAGCGGCGCTGGAGCATAGCGCGGAAAAGCGGGAAATCAAAATGAAGCAGGGGAGCCGGGAAAGACAGTCCTTCTTGGCTCCCCTGCCTTGACTTCAATTTCCAGGTGAATTATACTTAATTTAGGCGGCTGGAGGCTTTTCTGGCTGAATCAAAAAACCGTACCATAAAATTAACAGCGATTGGAGGAATCTGACGATGTGGATTCCCATTATTACCAGTCTGGTGTGCTTTGCGGTGGCGACTATTTTATTTACGCCGCCGCTTAGAAAATTCCCTTTTTACCAGGCGGTTTCCTTTTATTTTCTTTTTGAGGGCGCCTGGACTCTGTTCAATACCCTGATCACCGCCATCTGGCCTTACGCGGACTTTATGATTTGGGTCCATCATGTTGGGATCATTCTCTTTGCCGGATATCTGTTCTATAAGATTTACGTCTATTACTGGCGGCAGAGGCGGGAGGAAAAAAGGGAGACGGAGCAGGCTGCCGGGGAAAAGGAGCTTTCCAAAGAAAACGACGAAGAGAAAAAGGACGGAAAGACAGAAAAATGATGGAATATGTTTATGCGGGGATGTGGTTCCTGATCGGCTTGCTGCTGATTTGGAAGCTGAGAAAGGAAAACCAGGTTTTTGTATTCGCAGGCGGGATTTTCTTGTTTATGGGCGCTTGGTGGCTGGCGGATGCCCTGCTGCCCCAGCTTGACCTGTTCGGCGGCGTTTACGCGTGGATTTTCCGCGGCGTTATGGCGGCGGCGCTGATTGTCACCGGACTGGTTTTCTTCCGCCAAAAAAGAAGGGACGCGGAGCAGCGGGCCTTGGAGGAAGAAGAAGGCGGAGCAGAGGATGCGGCGGATGAGGAAAGCGGCGGAGACTCTTCAGAGGATTGAGCGGCGAAGCTCGGGAAACAGCGAATTTTTAGAAAGATCCGGCGATAGATTAAGCAGCAATGGGGATAGAACAAAATGATAGGGAACTTTTTGTCAGTAGCCATGAAGGTTCTGATTTTATTTCTCCTAATGAGCGTAGGGTTTGTGCTGGGCAGAAAAAAGATTATCACAGAGACCGGAACGGATCAAATGAACTTTCTTCTGCTCAACGTGGTGGTGCCTTGTGTTATCATCGACGCGTTTCAGGTAGATAAATCACAGATTCCCACCTGGAATTTATGGTTTACGGTGATCGCCGGCTTGGTGTATGTTTTAGCCGCGGTGGTCATCGTAAAATTTTGCTTTAATAAGGAGCCTGACGGCCGCAGGCAGGTGCTGAAATTCGGCGCGATGTTTTCCAACTGTGGGTTTATGGGCTTTCCCATGGTTCAGGAGGTTCTGGGCGACCGGGGGATGGTGTACGCCGCTATCATCAATACGATCGTTACGGTGGCGATGTGGACGGTGGGCTTTGTGGTGATGGGCAAGGAGGGCGAACGGATCTCGATCCGGAAGGTGGCGCTGAACCCAGGAGCCGTCGGGGTCTATATCGGCCTGCCTCTGCTGCTGTTTTCCCTGGAGCTGCCGGATCCGTTCCAATCGGTGGTGGGCTTTTTGGCGGATATGAACACGCCTCTGGCAATGATCTGCATCGGCGTGTTTATCTCCAAAACCAAGCTGCTGGATATCTTCAAGGAAAAGACTCTTTATTGGGTAACTGTGATCCGGCTGCTGCTGATCCCGGCGGCGGTCATGGGGATTTTGCTTCTGTTTCAACCGGATTATATTCCTATGACGTCCTCTATCATTCAGTTCTGCGCTCCCAGCGCGGGGCTGACGGCGATTTTCGCCGCCCGTTTCCGCCACGACACCACTCTGGCGGCGAAAACAGTGGCGATCTCGACGCTGCTTTCAATCCTGACGATGCCTCTTTTCTGTGTGGCGCTTCAGACTATTTACGGCGTTTGACCCGATTTTTTAGTACCTCCTTTGAAAATCCGTCATAGTATAGAGAAGCGGGGGGTGCGCGCGCCTACGCTTTATCATAGATCGCCGCGGATAGGATTTCCTATCCGCGGCATTGGTGTTTTATAGCTGAGCTTGTGGTGAAAGGGCCGCCGGAGAATTTCTCCGGCGGCCCTTTCTATGAGGCAAATCAGGATGTCAACGGTTTTGTTGATAGAAGCCGCACTGTGCCGGGGCTCCGCCAGCGGGCAGGGTCAGGCCTTCGGCGGCGCTTTTTACGGCAAGGCGCGTAATGCGGATTGCGATGGGGTTTCTCCAAAGAAACGGCGTGAAAAAACAGAAGACATGCCGTTTTCACAGGCCTGAAAAGCTCTCTGTGCGGAGAGGGGCGTTCCCGAGAGACGGGAAACACGCCGCGCTCCCCGGGGGCCTGGACGAAGCAAGCGGCCGGGAGAAACCGCAGAAAAATTATGGCTGCCCCGCCGGCAGATGGATGCATCGGCCCAGCGCGGCGGCGCAGGCCTCCATAAAGGCCTCTGAATAGGTGGGATGGGCGTGGATCATATCGGCGATTTCGTCAGCCGGAACCTCAGCGTGGAGCAGGGCCGCCGCCTCGGCGATCATTTCCGCGGCGTCGCCGCCCAAAATATGCACTCCCAGCAATTCCTGATACCGCTTTTCCACCACGACCTTGACAAAGCCCTCGCCCCTGCCGCTTGCCAGGGCCCGGCCGTTGGATTGGAAAAAGTATCTGCCGACTAAAATGCTTTCCCTTCCGTACTGTTCCCTGGCGGCTTTTTCGGAAAGGCCCACCCCGGCGGCCTCCGGGCTTGTATAGATACAGGAGGGAACGTACCGGAGGTCACAGGCCTCCGGCCGCCCCATGGCGGCGCAGGCCGCGGCCTCTCCCATTTTGAAGGCGGCATGGGCCAGCATGTGTTTTCCGTTGATGTCGCCTGGCGCGTAGATGTTGGGAATGCTGGTCCGCATCTGTTCGTCCACCGAGACCTTTCCCCGTTCCAGCCGGATCCGGTCCTTCAGAGCGCCCAGACAGTCTAAATCGGCGGCTCTGCCGACGCAGATCAGGATTTTATCCGCTTCTACCCGTGTGCCGTCCTGGCAGAGGACTGTGCTTCCGGTACCCTGGTCCTGAATGGCGGACACCTTTTGGGAGGTCAGCACCCGGATTCCCTTCTTTTCCAGAGATTTTTTCAGCTGGGCGGAAATTTCCTCATCCATCGGCGGGACCAGCCGGTCCATGGCCTCGATGACGGTGACCTGGCTGCCGAAGCCGTGAAACGCCGCCGCCATTTCGCAGCCGATCACGCCGCCGCCAATGATAGCCAGCCTCCGTGGCAGAGCTTCCAGATCTAAAAGAGCGTCGCTGTCCAGCACGTTTTTGCTCTCGGCTCCGGGAATTGGAATCACGCCGGGCTTGGAGCCGCCGCAGAGCAGCACGCTGTCAAAGCCGTAGGTTTCCCCTCCGCAGGTCAGGGTGTTTTCGGTGGCCAGAGCCGCTTCTCCGTAGTATACGTCGATTTTGTGGGAGCGCAGCAGGCCCGCCACGCCTTCGGTCAGCTTTTTCACCACGCTGTTTTTATGGGCTACCGCTTTCGGCAGATCCACCGACGGATGGGCGTCCAGGACAATGCCCCGCTGGGTGCAGCCGGCGATTTCCTCCATCAGCTCGGCGGTTTTCAGGTAGCATTTGGTGGGAATGCAGCCCCGGTTGAGGCAGGTGCCCCCCAGCACGCTTTTTTCAAACACGGCGGCTCTGCCTCCCAGCTGGGAGGCCTTGATCGCGGCCACATAGCCTGCCGGACCGCCGCCGATCACCGCGACGTCGTATTGCTTTCTCATAATCTTATCTCCCAAATGTCGTATTAGGCTATCAGTGCTGCATTCAGCAGGATAGCGGTGCTCTTGTCAAAGCTTTAAGGCCCGTCCAAGGAGTGTGCTCCCGATTCCCGGCGGCCGCGGGCGGCATTACCGCGTCAAAGGGTTCAGCGGCGCGGCCTTGAGGCGGTGCCGGACTGGCGTGGGTTTGACGCGCAGGCAAGCGGCCCCGGAAATCCGAAGGCCGGCCGTTCCTTTGCGCCGGCTTTGGGAGGAGCCTTTCGCAAAAGCGCCGCCGGCGCCTTTGCTACAGTAAAATTTCCATCGGCGTTTGCAAAAGGGATTTCATTGCGCTCAGAAGCTGGGCCGCCTGGGCCTCAGAAAGAACCCGGGCGTCGTACCGCAGGCAAACCACAGCGGTTTTGTGAACCGTTACCTGGCCATCCTCCAGGACCAAAGCGTCCTCCGGGGCGGCCAGGCCGAAAATTCCGGCCTCTCCGGAACGGAGCACCGGGGTAAAGGCGTAAACGCCGAATGAGCTCATATCGCAGACGCCGAAGGCTGCCGGGACGGTTTCTTTAGAAGAAAGGGTATGTGACAACGCTTTTTCAGTCAATTCCCCGATTTGTGCAGAAATCCGGGAAAGGGACAGCGATTCGGCGCCTGCGACAACAGGCTGTTCCTTTTCCCCGCCGCCGAATACAGCGAAGCTAAAGCCGGCGGAGGAGAGGGACAGCTTCTGGACCGCCAAAGCGGCGGCCTTTAGGAAAAACGCATCCAGAGAGAGAGCCTTCTCCCGGGAGCCGTTCAGCTGGCTGATCAGATCTAAAAGGCAGGTGATATCTGCTTTGACCGCCTGGACAGCGGCAAAGCCGGCGCCGCTTGACTGGGCGGCCGCCAGCACATCGCCCTTAGTGACCTTGCCGTGACAGCCGGTTCCGGCCACGGCGGACAGATCTACGCCCTGATCCTGCGCGATCCGCCGGGCCAGGGGGGTGGCCAGCACGTCGGCGGCGCGGATAACGCCGTCGCTTCTGCCGGGAACAATGTCCTTTAAATCCAGTCCCCTTTCCCGGGCGGCTTTCTTCGCGTAGGGCGTGGCAGGAATAGGACTGTCCGCAGACGGAGCGGACGGGTTCTGCTTCTGGCCTCCCGAGACGGCGGCAGCCTCTCTTTCCGCGGACGGCCCGGTCTGAGCCTCCCGGCTCTTTTTCTCCGGCGGGGCCAGGGCGGCGGGTTCCGCTGAGCCGCCGGGAACTGACGGCAGCGGCGCTTCCTCCTGCTGAGAGGACTCCGGTGCTTTGGGGCTGGCTGCCGGAGCCTCGGGAATCTTTTCTCCCGGCTCCCCGATGTAGCCGATCACCGACAGCACGGGCACCCAGGTATCCTCCTCCACGGTTTTCGCCAGCAGAATCCCGGAACCGGGAGCCTCAGCCTCCATGGTGATTTTATCCGTTTCGATTTCCATGACCGGCTCGTCCTTTTCTACCGGGTCGCCGACCTCCTTCAGCCACCGGATCAGCCGGCCCTCTTTCATATCCATGCCCGCCTTGGGCATAAAAATCTCAGTCATTTGGCTTCCTCCTTACAGCAGGCTTTTTACCGCGGCTACGATTTTCGGAACGGTGGGGAAGGTTTCCGCCTCCAAAATGGGATTGAAGGGGATAGGCGTGCTCTTGGCGCCTAACCGCTTAATGGGGGCGTCTAAATAATAGAAGGCGTCGCTGTCCGCGATCTGCCCGGCGATCTCCGCGCCGAAGCCGCAGAATTGAACCGCCTCATGGACGATCAGCACGTGCTTGGTCTTTTTTACAGATTCTAAAATAGTCTGCGTATCCAGGGGAACCAGGGAGCGGATGTCGATGACCTCCAGGCGTACGCCATCCTTTTCCAGCTCCTGGGCGGCGGTCAGACAGGTGTTGACCATGCGCCCGTAGGTGACCACGGTGCAGTCGGAGCCGGCAAGCTTAATGTCCGCCTGGCCCAGCGGGATGGAATACTCCCCCTCGGGAACCATGCCCTTGGTGCGGTAGAGGGTTTTCTGCTCCAGGAACATCACCGGGTTGTCATCCCGGATAGCGGTTTTCAAAAGGCCCTTGGCGTCGTAGGGGGTGGAGGGGATGACCACCTTCAGCCCGGGGAAATGAGCCAGACAGGCCTCCAGGCTCTGAGAGTGCTGGGCCGCCGCTCCGGTGCCGGCGCCGGAGGCGGTTCGCATGACCATGGGCACCTTAACCTTGCCGCCGAACATAAAGCGGAGCTTGGCGGCTTCGTTGACCAGCTCGTCAAAGCACACGCACATAAAGTCGGAGAACATCAGCTCCACGATGGGGCGCATTCCGCACATGGCGGCGCCCACCCCGGCGCCTACATAGGCCTGCTCCGCGATGGGGGTATCCATGATCCGGTCCCCGCCGAATTCCTGGATCATCCCCCTGGAAACGCCGAAGGCGCCGCAGTAAAGGCCGATATCCTCGCCCATCATAAATACGTTTTCATCCCGGCGCATTTCCTCAGAAATGGCCTCGTTAATCGCTTGCGCGTAAGTAATCTCTTTCATGGCTGTCCCCCTCCTCAGGCATATACATCGTCGAACACGTCGTCCACGCTGGGATTTTTACTGGCCTTGCCGTATTCCACCGCGTGGTCGATGACGGCGGCGGCCTCCTTTACCGCTGCATCCAGCTCCTCCTCGGTGAAAAGCCGGCGCTCTGCCAGGTAGCTCCGGAACGCCTTGATGGGACATTTTTCCTTCCAGGCGTTGATTTCCTCTTTGGAACGGTACAGGTTGCCGTCGCTCTTGGAGTGGCCGGAAATGCGGTAGGTGTTTTCTACCACCATCATGGGGCCGTTTTCCAGCACGTATTCCCGTGCCTCTGATACCGCATCGTAAACCTCCAGCACATGATTGCCGTCTACGGTTTTCGAGGGGATGCCAAAGGGGTAGGCCCGCTTGGAAAGATCGGTGTCGTGCATAGCCTTGGCGATGGGAGTGGACATGCCGTAGGTGTTGTTGATGCACACAAATAAGATGGGAAGCTTCCATAGGGCCGCCAGGTTCAGAGCCTCGAAGCAGGCGCCCTCGTTGGAGGCGCCGTCGCCGTAAAATACGGCGGTGATGCGGTCCCTCTCGTTCCGTTTTTTGATGGTGAGGGCCGCGCCGTTGGCGATGACGCTGCTGGCGCCTAAAATACCGCTGGTGGCGAAATAGTTGATATCCGGAGAGGCGATGTGCATGGAGCCGCCCTTGCCCTTGCAGACGCCGGTCTCCTTTGCCAGGATCTCCGCCATCATGTGGTCGATGTCGATGCCTTTGGCGATGGCCTGGCTGTGGCCCCTGTGGGTGCCGAACACGTAATCCTGGGGCTTCAGGGCTAAAATGGAGCCGACGGCGGTGGCCTCCTCTCCGATGCCCAGGTGGGTGGTTCCGTGAACCAGGCCCATAGAAAACAGCCACTGGACCCGGGTTTCAAACTCCCGGGCCAGGTTCAGCTTTTTCCACATTTCGGCTAGAAGCTCTTTGGAATATTCAGGTTTCAATGCGATCCTCTCCTTTAAACAATTAAACAATATCCTATGACGCCCTGGCTTTTTATCGGCAGTGCATTGCGAGCAGAAAGGCCGATTTTGGGCGTCCTGCGTTTAGCATAGGGCTTTCTTTTCGGGAAATAGGAAGGTCATGGCGCGGTACGGTCCCGGTTCCTTTTTAGGCGGGCTTGGCCGTTCCGGGCTTCCCGGGAAGCGGAATGTGACCGGCCTGACCGGCCTAAGTCAGTTCCACCGGAAAAAACGGCCGGTCCGCCATCACGGCGCCGGGGTAATCCGCGCCGAACCTGGCAAGCCCCTGGCGGGCCACGCTGCGGACCTTCATTTTATCGATGGATTCCGCCGGCACGTGGTATATCACCGCTTTTTTCGGCTGGATAAACCGCTTCAGGCATTGTTGCCCTGAAGCGGAGGCGAAAAAGAAGGGGTTCAGAAACGCCAGGTCAATGGGGATTTCTTTCAGCCATTGGTAAACCTGGGGATTCCGGTCGTCGCAGTCGCTGAGCAGCAAAATATTCCGGCCCAGGAGCGAGAAGAGCAGTAAATTACAGCTGGCGTTCTCGAACATGCTGCCGGTGTGGGGGGTGCAGGCGGTGTGAAGCAGAATGTCCTTTTGCAGCACAAAGGTATGCCGTTTTCCGATTTCATCCGGCAGCGCCCAAACCGGGGCCCGGCTCTCACGCAGCTCCGACAGAAGGGCTTGGTTTTCCTTGTCCGGCCGGTTGGGAAGCACCAAGCGGCGGACAGTATTCCGGGAAAGGTACCGGCGGACCAGATCCGGAGCGAAGTGGTCCGGATGCTCATGAGTAAAGATCAGATACTGGGCGTTCCGCCAGGGATTCTCCCCTTCAGCCATTTGAGACAGCACAGAATCCGGCAGCCGGTCGAAGGGATACGGACCGGCATCCTCCAAAACATCCGCTAAAATGACGGTGTTTCCCGCGCGGATCATTACGCCCGCGTTTGCCGCCACTGTGATTTCGATGGGCTTTTCTGTGGCTTCCATGGCGCCGCCTCCTTTTTTGACGGGGTGTCAGAATAGCTTTAACAAATGAAATTACATTTGTATCACAAGGTGGATTATACCTCAGAATCAGGAAAGTTTCAAGCCCTTTTCCTAAAATAAAGATAAGAATTTTTTTAATTTTTTGAATTATTGACAATTGTAATAATAATTGTTATACTGAGGGCAGCGCAAATAAAAAGTTAGAAAAAACTAGAAAGAACAATATCGCTCGATATTGTTCTATTGGAAGCGACTGATTAAGGCGGGCTTGCTTTGCTGGGAAGCCGGCGGGAGCGGGGCGCGGCCGGAAGGAGATAGCATGGATCGGGGAGACGGTATTCAAAATCTGCAAAAGATGGTACAGGCGGCTAAAATGTATTATCAGGAGGGCTTGACCCAGGAAACCATCGCCAAAAAGCTGAGGACCTCTCGGCCGGCGGTTTCCCTGCTGCTGGCGGAGGCCAGAAAAACCGGGGTGGTTCAAATCAAAATCAAGGACCCGGAGGTCAATAACGAGGAGCTGGCGGGGCAATTTCAGAAGCGGTTCGGCCTGAAAAAATGCCTGGTGATCCCTTGCGGCATCCGCCAGGAGGATGTGGTGCTGAAGATCGTGGCCTCGCAAGCGGCCAGGTTTGCCAGCAGAATGATGAAAAGCCATACCACGGTAGGCACCTCATGGGGCGGCTCCTGCTATGAGTTTATGCAGGCTTTCCCAGAGGATACGGAGCTGTGCAATATCACTGTGGTGCCTTTGGTGGGAGGCTCTCCCCTGCTGACCCGGGAATTCCAGCTGATCGAAAGCGTCAGGGAGTTTTCTGAAAAGCTTCGGGGCACGCCGGTGGTGCTTTATTCTCCTGGCTTTGTGGATACCATCGAGGATAAAAAACGGTATATGGGAAGCCTTTACATGCAGTCGGTTCTGGAAAAGTGGAGGACCCTGGACTTCGCCGTCATCGGCGTGGGCCGCCCCCCGGAGTCCTATGAGGCCGAGCCGGGACGGGTCACCAATCTGCTGGAGGAAATCAACCGTTATCCGGATAAGGCTGTCAGCGACCTGTGCGCCCGCCGGATCAATATCCGCGGTGAGTTTATCCGGTGCAACTACAACGATAAAGTCATCGGCATTGAGGAAAGGGATCTGCGGTCCACCAACCAGGTGCTGGCGGTAGCGGTTGGAAGCAGCAAGATCTTCTCTATCATTGGAGCTCTGAACAGCGGGATTCTCGACTATTTCGCCACCGATGAGGAAACCGCCCGGCAGGTGCTGAATGTGCTGGACAGTAAGGTGATCAAGGCGCTGCAATAAAACGAGGATGGGAAAAAGGAAGCGGAAGAAAAATTCCCGCCTGGCGCGGGACTGCGTTTTCCGTCAGGAAAGAAGGTCCGGCGGCAAGCGTTATTCGGCCGCTCGGCAGTAAAGGGGAAGTATGGCTATGGTTTATGGGATCTCCCCAAGCACCGACCCCAGGTTCAACCTGGCGATGGAGCAATATTTATTTGAAGAGGAGCCGCGAAAGGGGCCTTGGTTCCTTTTGTGGCAGAACGACAACGCCATCATTGTAGGGCGCAACCAAAATACGGAAACAGAGCTGGATGGGGATTATACCCGGGCCCGGGGCATCCGGGTGGTACGGCGCACTACCGGAGGCGGGGCGGTTTACCATGACTTGGGAAATCTGAATTTCACCCTGATCGCTGAGGGCAGAAGCTCGGCGGAACTGGATCTGCACCTGTTTTGTCAGCCGGTGGCGGCAGCCCTGAAAAGGCTGGGGGTTCCTGTAGAGCTCGGCGGCAGGAACGATATGCTGATCGATGGGAAAAAATTCTCCGGCAGCTCGCAGCGGATTTGGAAGGGGAGGGTTCTCCATCACGGCACTCTGCTGTTTGACTCGGACCTAACCGTGCTTTCCAGGGCGCTGCGGGTTCCGCCGGATAAGCTTCTGCAAAAGGGAGTGGCCTCGGTGCGGGGCCGGGTGACAAATATCAAGGATTATCTGCCCCAGGCGGCGGCCCTGGAGGACTTTTGGGACCTGCTGGCGGACGAAATGTTCGGCGGAAAGGCGCCGCCGCCCTACCGGTTTACCCAAAAGGATTTGGACCGGATTCAGGAAATCAAGGCCTCCCGCTACGATACCTGGGAGTGGAACTACGGCCAGTCGCCGGAGTACGGCGTGAAAAAGGAAGCCCGTGTAGAGGGCTGCGGAAAGCTGGAGCTTCAGCTCCGGGTAACCAAGGGGCGGATCGCCGGCTGTAGAATTTACGGCGATTTTTTTGGATGCCGGGACAGCGCCGAGGTGGAACAGGCCCTGCTGGGCTGTCCTCTGGAAGAGACTGCTGTGGAGAAGGCTTTGGAGCCGCTGCCGGTCGGGGAATATTTTCATAATCTTACCCGGGAAAAGCTGACGGAGCTTCTGGTTCGCTGAGAGAACCAGAAGGGGCTCCGAACGCATGGAGGCTCCCGGCGCCCCGGGCGGCGCTCTCCTGCGCGCCTGATTTGGGGATTCGTCCGGCTGTCCGGTTCGGCGGGCTTTCGAAGCGCTTCAGGTCCGCCGGCCTTGAACGGGCTGTCTGGAATTTGGAAAGCCGCAGAACAATCTGCTTTCATAAACCTATATTTAACGTGTAAAGGAGAAGATGACCATGTTAACACCCTTTGAGTTTTCCGTTCCCACGAAAATTATTTTCGGTGTCGGAGAGGTGAAAAAGGTAGGCGGAGAGGCGGCCAGATACGGTAAAAAGGCTCTTCTGGTGACCTACGACGAGGATTTTGTGAAAAAGGTCGGCTTTTTCGATAAGGTGGCCGACAGCTGTAAGGAAGCGGGCGTGGAGCTTTTGTACCATTTCGGCGTGAAGAGCAATCCAACCGCCGAGCACGCCGCCCCGGCCATTGCCCTTTGCAAAAAGGAAAAGCCGGATGTGATTATCGCGCTGGGCGGAGGCTCCGCTATGGACGAAGCCAAATTTATCGGCGTAGGCGCCCTGTATGACGGCGACCCCTGGGATTTCCCCCTGGGTAAGGCGGTAATTGAGAAAACCATCCCGGTCATCACCGTAGTGACGATTCCCGCCACCTCGTCTGAGCTGAACGGCACCGCCGTAATCACCAACGAGGCCCTGGGCAGAAAGGATGGCTTCGTCAACCCGGTCATGAAGCCGGTGGTTTCTATTCTGGACCCGGAGCTGACCTATACCATCCCGATCAAGCAGACCGCCTATTCCGCGGCGGATATTGTTTCCCACCTGCTGGAGCACTATCTGGGCCACACTCTGCCCTTCGCTCCCTATCAGGATCATTTCTGCCAGGGCGGCATCCGTTCCATTATGGACTGTATGGACCGCCTGCTGAAGGATCCCCAAGACCCGGAGGCCAGAGGCCTGATGATGTGGCAGGCGGCCTTTGCCTGGAACGGCTTCTATGACTGCGGTATGGGACTGCCCAACTCCAACATTCATATTTTAGGGCATTCCCTATCCAATTTTTACGATACCCCCCACGGCGCGGCCATGTCCGTCACAATTTTGGCCACGATGCGCTATTACCTAAAGGAGCGCGCCAAGAAATACGCGGATTTCGCCAGAGAGGTCTTTAAAATCGAGGAGAAAGACGATAGAAAAGCGGCTCAAGCTGGCATCGACGCCCTGGAGGCCTGGTTCAAGAAGATCGGTACGCCCACCACCTTGGCGGAGGCCGGCATCACCGATCCGGACGCCATCGATAAAATGGCTCCTGACGCGCTTCAAACGGCCGTCGCCTGGGGCGAGAAGGACGCCTACGGCTACACCGAGCAGGTGATGAGGGAGCAATTCGAGCTTTGCAAATAAAAGCCGCGGGGAGGAATTGAAATGAGCTGCTTTCTGGGAATTGACGCGGGCACCAGCGGCGTGAAGGCTGTTGTGATGGACGCCTCCGGCGCTTTGCTGGGCAAGGGCTATGGGGAATGTGACCTGATCACACCCCGCCCAAGCTGGGTGGAGCAGGATCCGCAGGCCTGGTGGGAGGCTTGTGACGCCGCTGTCAGACAGGCCGTAGCGAAAAGCGGCCGGGGCGGGGAAGTCGCCGGTATCGGATTTTCCGGCCAGATGCAGGGCCTGACCCTGATGGACAAGGAGATGAAGCCCATCGGCAACTGCATGATCTGGCTGGACCAGAGGGCCAGTGCCGAGGCAGAGGAGCTAAACCGACGGATTGACCCGGCGGAGGCCCTGGAAATTACCGCTAACCACTGCCTGCCCAGCTATTGGGCGGCCAAGCTTTTGTGGCTGAGGAAAAACCGTCCGGAGGATTATGAAAGAATCAACGTGGCTCTGTTCCCCAAGGATTACCTGCGTTACCGCATGACCGGAGAGATTGCCACAGACGTCAGCGACGCCTCGTGCAGCTGGCTGCTGGATATGAAAAAAAGAGCCTGGTCCGACCGCATGTTTGAGGTCACGGGAATTCCCAGGTCTATTGTGCCGGAAAGGCTGCTGGAGAGCCAGCAGGCGGCCGGATGTCTGCTTCCGGAGCTGGCTGAGCGCTGGGGACTGCGTCCAGGGATCCCCCTGGCGGCGGGCGGCGGCGATCAAACGGTAGGCGGCGTTGGCTGCGGCATCGTCCGGGCGGGCACCATCGCGGCCACCATCGGGACCTCCGGTGTGGTGTTCGGCGCCTGCGACCAGCCCTTTGTGGATCAAAAGCCCAGGGCGATGTACAGCCTGTGCCATTCCGTGCCCGGAAAATACTGCTTCTTAGGCTGCACGATGGGGGCGGGCGGATCCTTCAAATGGATGCGGGATACTCTGTTTGCCGATAAGAAGCAGGAGCTGGCGGAAAAGGGCGGGGATGTTTACGCCTATATGGACGCGTTGGCGGAGGCGGAGCCTGCCGGCAGCGAGGGCCTGTGCTTTCTGCCCTATCCTGGCGGCGAGTCCACGCCTCATGTGGACCCCAACGCCAGAGGAGTGTTTTTTGGACTGAGCTACCGCCATAACCTGGGGGCTATGTGCCGCAGCGTTATGGAGGGGGTCACCTTCTCCCTGCGGGATATTTTGGAAATTATCCACGAAACCAACAACCTGACGGTGACGGAGGTCCGGGCGATGGGAGGGGGCGCGAAAAGCGCTCTTTGGCGGCAGATCCAGGCGGATGTGTATAACGCTTCGGTAATCACTATGAACATGGATGAGGGCCCGGCTGCCGGCGCTGCGATTCTGGCCGCGGTGGCGGCGGGAGAGTTTCCGTCTGTAGAGGAGGGCTGCCGGCATATTCTCAAGCCGGTGACCCAAACCCAGCCGATCGCGGAAAATGTAGGCGTTTACGACGACTTTTACGGCACCTACCGAAAGCTGTATCCGGCTTTAAAGCCCTTATATCAGGAGCAGGCCCAAAAGGTAGCGAAGTATCTGGAATAATGGCCTGCGTTCGGCGCCGCCCTCTTTTTCGCCCGCAAAGCTGAAGCATTAAAACCGAGGTGAAGCGCAAGAGAAAAGGCATGACGTTTTTCCCCTTCACGGGGGAAATGCGCCATGCCTTTTGTGATGTTTTGAAAAAACCGCCGCTGCAGGGAAGACGATAAACGATTATTAGGCTTTTTGTAAGCCCATCTGTCATTCTGCGGCTGGCTGCGCTCTTTGATGCCTTAAAGCGCGGCTGCGCGGAAGCTGCTGCCTCTGGTTTTGGCTCGATAGAGAGCTTTGCGGCCCTGGAGGCCCCATGGAGCGCCCGCCGCTGCAAAAGCGGGAAGAACGGGCAGGAAAATGAAGGAATAAAAAGAAAAAACCTCCGCATACTGAGAGTGTGGAGGTGGCAGCTTTGGAACAAAATCAGCTGCCCTTAGGGTTTTCTATGGCTCTGGCACAGCATCCCAAGGCGATGGAACGGTTTTCCCGTTTCACCGCTTCGGAGAAGGAAACGGTGCTGGCCCAAGCCCGCCAAGCGAGCTCTAAGGAAGAAATGCAGTCCCTTGTGAGGAGTCTGGCCCAGTGAAAAGCACTGGGCCCTTTTTTTGTCTCACAGAAGGAATCGCCTAAACGCGCAGGCGAAAGGGATCAGCCGCTTATTCTCTATTTACGGTTTGATAAACAGGTTCTTGTTATAGCATAAAAAGGCCTCGGAACGAATAATTCCATATTCAGGGTTTGGAAGGTCAAAAAAGATTAAATAAGCGAGAAACAGCAAAAGGAGAAGTGTGCAGAGGCCTACCATCCATCGAGAAAATTTTCTGTGAGTCTTAGCGGAACGTTCCAGCGCGCTTAGATATCTTTGGTTCAGCTTCTCCAAATCCTCCTTGCGCTTCAGCTCCTGCTTAAGCCCATCGCACTTTTCCTGAAGCGCCTCAATTTCAGAGAGCAGAGCGGTTTCCTTCTCCGGGGAATCCTTTTTCTCATCCGGCTCGATTCCAAAGCACTGATCAAAGGAAACGTGAAGGGCCTTGCACAGCCGCCCGATGGTAAAGGCGCTGCTGGATTTAGAACGGTCGGAAAGGCAGTGGTTTACCGTGTTGACGGATAACCCCGCCATATTGGCAATGTCCTGATTTGTTAGCTCCGGCATGGCTGCGCGCTTGGCGCGCAGTATATCGCGTATTATGGTCCCCTCTTGGGCAAACTCTTCGTGTTCTAGCATTTTCGGTACTCCTTCTTGGCAAATGGTATGATCTTATATCGTATTTGGTGAGTTCTCACAAGCGGCCGGCTGTGAGATATCGTTGAGAAATGCTGAGGTATTTGTTTTTACATTTTCTATTCCATCTGCTAAGCTAATACCCGTAGCAGATGTGCCTGTAACGTAGGGCTGCTACCGGCCCTGTCACCGTTGCAGCGGTGGCGGGGCCAAATAAGGAGGTGTTTCATGGCCCGAATTTAACCAGCCATTGATTAAATAAGCATCCATCATCTAATGTATATATATCGTGTGTATATTAATTGCTCACCGGCCTTTCTGTAGAACCCAGCTTTCTAAATGTATTTTTCATAGCATAAATATCATAATTTTGCTCTTATTTGATATCCCTCATCATCCTCAAATCCCATAGACCCTACAATATCCTGACTGGTTCTCTTACTGAAATTTTCCCGGATGGGCAAGACATAATATTTAGGACTTCCTCTTTGAAAAACAAAGAATTTGCCGCGGCAAAAAAGTTAGATCGTTCTTTCGCCTTTGCCATCTCAAAAGGCAGCTTAAGTCAAGCTATTATGCTTGGCTTTCCTCCATGCGGCGCTGGATAGCCCTTTTGTCTATGTGTATTTCCCACGATACACCGCAAAAATGGGAGAGCATAAGAGCAAATCCATGACTGTATGAGGAGAACACGTGAATGGCAGAGATATGGAATTACGAGACGATCAAGGAGCTTCTCTACGCTCCCGGCCTAGGCCACTATTTTACATATGGCCTTCTGGCCGCCCGAAAGATAAATTCGGTCTGGGAACCGGTAGAGTTTATCCATGACGTAACAACAGATTACCAGCTTGTGAAAAAAATGGAGGAGCTGTTCAATCGCTACCAGCTGTATCCCATCCACCTTCGAGACGCGATCGAGGATATGCTTCCATAAATTTGGAGATAAAAAAACCCAGCACTCCCCTTCAGAGTGCTGGGTTTTTCCATTTAAACAGATCAACTTTCTGCGGACTTTCAAACCTGAACGGCAGGCACCTTTGCGAAAGAACAATGGCATTAGGCTGACAGCACTGCGATTACCAGCCTTTTTTGAGAATATCTTATCGATATTTGCGCTATATAAATTTTATTATACACTATAATGGGGATGAAAAGCAACAATTTTCTGAAAAAGAATTTGATATTAAAAAACAAGTGCTTTTACAGAGAAAATATAAGTAAAAAACATAGAGGTATTGTAAATTATTAAATGTATGTTAAATGAATATTAATTAAATGTTAAAATCTATATTGACAGTATTATAACAAATATGATATTATTTACATAAATCTTTAAAATTATACAATTTTAGAATGGGTATTTTGTGTCGGGGATTTGACCCGGTTACAAAATGTGGTAGTGGATTTAGCAAGATTTTCCCTTCCATAATCGTATGCTATTTTGTATCGCTCCGCTTCTTTTTCAATGGGCCGGGAACGAAATTTATAATGTATAATCATACTTTTTGGGGCGAAACAACGATTTGCGCTATCGGCTGACGGTATACATGATGGTTCCACGGTGTTTCCGCATTTGAAAGGCTGTGCTGCGCCGGCAGATAATTGATTTTGTGAGCGCCGTGCCGAATGAAGCTTTTTATTTATCTACAGATCAATGGAGAAAGACAATGCCTACTATTTCTGATATTTTACGAACAGAGAAAAAATACCCTTTGGATTATTTGGACGCCCGCAAATTATGCGGAAGGCTGAATCGGGTTTTACAGCCGGATCCCCATTGCGCCGGAACGGACGGATATCTGGTGCGTTCCCTTTACTTTGATTCTTACGATAACGAGGACTATTTTGACAAGGCCGCGGGGCTGGAAAACCGCAAAAAAATACGCCTCCGCATTTATTCGCCGGACGATGCCTTCGCGAAATTAGAGTGGAAGCAAAAGCAGGGGGCCGCTCAAAGAAAGCGGAGCATGACGGTATCGAGAGATCATGCGCAGAGGATGGCCCAGGGAAGCTATTCCTGCCTTTTGGAATACGATGACCCTTTGGCCAAGCAGTTTTACAGTGTAATGCGCTCCCGGGCTTATTTGCCGCGCAGTATTGTGGAATACCGGCGGTACGCGTTTGCTTTGGCCGCCAATGACACCCGTATTACGCTGGACAGCCGTTTACGGGCCTGTGAAGCAAGTTCGGCGCTTTTTTCCCAAGAACTCCCCTTTTATTATCCGGCGGCTTCTCCTAGCCGGGTGACGCTGGAAGTGAAGTATAATCATTTCCTGCTCAGCTACATAAAAGAAGTTCTTTCGCCGTATATCACTGCTGAGACCGCCAGCAGCAAGTACTGCGCGTCGCGCAGATATAGCTTAGGAGGTATTACTTTATGAACCAGGATATTCTTTCTTATATTATGAACCATGCGGGAAGCCTTTCCCTGCAAGAGATTTTGGTGAATTTTATCGCCGCCATCGCAGTTGGCGGCGTAATTTTCCTTTCCTACCGTTTTTCACATTCCGGGGCCCTTTACAGTGGAAAATTCAACGTGTCCCTTTGGATGCTCACCTTAGTGACCACGCTGGTCATGTGCGTCATCGGCAATAACATCGCGTTAAGCCTCGGCATGGTGGGTGCTTTATCGATTGTGCGTTTCCGTACCGCGATAAAGGATGCTAGGGACACAGCCTACATTTTTTGGGCGGTCGCGGCAGGAATCTGCTGCGGCATTTCCGATTTTATGATCGCTGTCCTGGGCAGTGTGGTGATCTTTTTATTGATGCTGGTTCTTGGCAATATTCAGGGGAATAACCGTTATCTTCTCATTGTCCGGGGAGGAGCCGCCGCGGGAGAGAAAATCGAACAGGCGGTGCAGGAGGTTTACGGGGGAAAAGCGAGGCTGTGCGTAAAAAATTCCGCCCGGGAATCTGTGGAATATATCTATGAGCTTTCCCAGAAGCTGCTGCAGCGCACGGAAAATGTGGACATCAGCGAAAGGCTGTTTCAGATGGACAGCGTGGAGACGGTTGATCTGGTGAGCCAGAATGACGAAATCACCTCTTGAGGTGGGGACTATGAAAAAATCCGTCAAGGCTGCCTTAGCTGTTACGTTGTCGGCGGTGGTGCTGTGCGCCGCTTTAGGCTGGTGGCAGTTTTCGCAGACAGACTTCCAGGAAAGGCAGGTCCATCATGAGTTAGCCCAGGAGGCAGACCCGTCTATAGGCGACGCTGAAATTCCTGAGGATTTTATCGTGGGCGATGATTTCACCTCGCATCTGCCTCTGGTAGTGATCGATACCGCAGGGCAGGAGATTGTGAATTATAAGTATTACGACGCGGAAATAGATGCTTTTGTGGAGCCTGCGGATGTAGATCCTTATACCAGGATGACCGTGAGCGTGATCGATAACGGCAGCCATGTGAACCGTTTGGGGGATGCGCCCGCGGTACAATCTTCGGGTAAATTGAAAATCCGGGGCAATACGTCCGCTTCCAGCAGGTATCCGAAAAAGCAGTACCGGATCAAGCTGCTGACGGAAACCGGAGAGAAGAACTCCGTCGGGCTGATGGGAATGACGGCAAGCGACGACTGGATTCTCAACGGAACCCCGTTGGACCGTTCTCATCTGCGCAATTATCTGGCTATGAATATCGGCGGAATGGTGTTTCCGGAAACGCCGGATATGCGCTACTGCGAGGCTGTTTTAAAAACAGACGCCGGATATGAATACTTAGGGCTTTATATTCTGTATGAGGCAGTGGAGCGCGGAGAAGGAAGGGTGGAGCTTTCCCGTTATGACGAAAGCCAGGTTCAATGCGATTTTCTTCTGCGCCGGGACAGATATGAAACCGAGGGCATTATCCTGGATACCTATGCCACAAGGGAGGGGCTTACAGAAGAGTATTTAGAGGTGCAATACCCGCCTCAGGACCGGATTACGCCGGAAACGGTTTCCTGGATTACGGAACAGATCAATCAGATAGAGCGGCTTCTTTATTCTGAGAATGTGCCGGATATGGCCGAAGTAGAGCGGTATTTAAATGTGGACACCTTTGTGGACTATTTTATCATTAACGAGTTTTTTATGAATTACGACGCGGGGCTCCATTCCACGTATCTGCACCAACAGATTGGCGGTACTTTAGAAATCGGCCCTTTGTGGGACTTTGACGGAGCGATGGACAATTATGATAAAGAGCTGGGTATGTTTTATGAAACCACAATGGAGGTGCGTTCCTATCTGGACGCCTTGCTGAAGGTGCCAGGATTCGCAGAAAGGGTGGAGTCGCGGTACCACGAGTTGAGAAAGACGGTTCTTTCCCAGGAGTATTTGGAAAGCTTTATTGACCAGGCCCAGGCGTTTCTGGGAAACGCCGCCGCTAGAGACGCCAGCAGATGGGACGCGGTGTTTGCCGCCGCGCTGCCTGAGCTGGAGGAGGAGGAAACGGGGCTGACCGTTGACCGTACAGTTTCCAGCTCCCAGGAGGAAAGCCAGCGTATAAAGGATGTTTTGGCGCTCCATGGAGAATATTTAGATGAAAATATCCAGTCGCTGGAGCGGTACACGGATACCTGGATTTACGGCGGTCAAAACGCGAATTTCCTTTCAATTTTATTTATTCTGGCGTTTTTTATTTCTATTGTCTTGATTCAGCGGGCTCGCAAGAACTAAATCAGCGTGAGGGTAGGTGGATGAATGTCCAAAGTTAAAATTAAAAACGTAAATGAAAAAACCATAAAGGAAAAATTCTGGGTTTGGTGCGCCATAATCTCAATGACAGTATATGTGGTTTGGAGAATCTTTTTTACGGTGCCCGATCATAACATATACGGCTGGGTGGCCACAATCTGCGGAATTTTTTTGGTAGCCGCGGAGACGATCTCCATGCTGGAGGGCACGGAGCATTTTACACGGCTCCGCAGGAAAAGTATTCCTGAAAAGCCGGTGCTCCCCCTGGATTGGTTCCCGGATGTAGACGTATTCATCGCTACCCATAATGAATCTGCGGACCTTCTCTATAAAACAGTCAACGGCTGCAAGCATATGAGGTATCCAGACCGGAAAAAAGTGCATATTTACCTGTGCGACGACAGTAACCGCCCTGAGGTAGCGGCGTTGGCAAGAAAAATGGGCGTAGGCTACTTTGGAATGGAGGAGAATAAGCTGGCTAAGGCGGGAAACCTGAATCACGCGTTAAGCCTGACCCATTCCCCTTACGTGGCCACCTTTGACGCCGATATGATCCCGACCCGGGAGTTTTTAATGGAAACCGTTCCCTATATGTTTCTGCCCAGGCTGAAGCAGTTAGACGACGGCACATGGGCGGAGCGTTCTGAGGACGAAGTGGATGAGGATTTTAAAATGGGATTCATTCAAACGCCTCAGAGCTTTTATAATCCGGATTTGTTCCAGTTTAATTTTTACAGTGAAAAGCGCATCCCCAATGAGCAGGATTTCTTCTTCCGGGAAATCAACGTGGGGCGCAACCGGGCCAACGCGCCGATTTACGCCGGCTCTAATACCCTGATCTCCCGGGAAGCCCTGGATGAGGTGGGAGGCATTGCTGCCGGAACCATCACTGAAGACTTTGAAACCGGAATCAAAATTCAGGCGAAGGGGTATACCTGTTACGCCCTGGATAAGGCTTTGGCCCACGGCTTGGCGCCTACCGATATCGACAGCCTGATCCGGCAGCGGGTCCGCTGGGGAAGAGGATGCATATCCTCTCTGCGCCATGTCCATCTGCTGTTTCATCCGAACCTGAAGCTGAATACAAAATTAAGCTATATTTCCTGCTGGCTTTATTGGTGGACCTTTTTCAGACGGTTTATTTACATTATTTCCCCCATTTTATTTGTTGTGTTCGGAATCCCGGTGGTGATCTGCGGCCTTTGGGAGCTGCTTTTAATCTGGCTGCCGTCCTATCTTTTGTATAACCACGCTTTGAAAATCACCTCCGGAAAGCTCAGAACCCAGCGCTGGAGCAATATTGTGGACACGGTCATTTTTCCCTATATGATTTTGCCTATCCTTTTGGAAACCCTGTTCATCAAAGAGAAAAAGTTCCACGTCACCAATAAGGAGCGTACCGCTGGAAAGAAATCTGATTTTCAATTAGCGGTTCCCCATATTTTGCTTCTGGTTCTGGATGGGTACGCGCTCTTTTTAGCGGTTTACACCTCGATACATACCTACAATTATGGTATGGCCATCATTATTTATTGGCTGCTGATGAATGGGCTCAGCCTGTTCATGGCGCTGTTTTTCATGTCCGGACGGAAAAACCTGCGCGCCAACGACCGTTTCACGGTGGAATTTCCGGCGGAAGTGGATTACCACGGGAAAAAATATTACGGCGTGACAGGAGATGCTTCTGAAACCGGGCTGTCTTTAATTTTTTCTCAAAGCGCCTATCTTCCTCACGAAAAAGGAGAAGAAATGGAAATTCGGCTGAAAACCGAAAGGTATGAAGCGGTGGTAAAGGGCACGGCTGTCCAGGTGAGCAAGCAGGAGGACGGCTCCTGGAGATACGGCGTTAAGCTGAGCGAATTAGATGAAGAGAACAAAGCCTCTTATTTTCAGATGCTTTACGACAGGGACCACAGCCTTGCCAAGCAGATGGGAAAATCCGTCAGTATTTTCGAGGACGTTTTTCTGAATATTCACCGCCGGGCCGAGAGAGGAACCCAGTCCAGGCGTGCCTTGCCCCGGGTGGATCTGGGGCTGGAACTGCCGACTGTCACCGGCGGAAAGGTGCGCATAGTGGACTGCAACTATGAATTCGCGCGGCTGGAGGCGGTGGACGCGATCCTGCTGCCTTATGAGCAGGTGAAGGCGCCCGGCGGAGTGATGATTTGCCGCCAGGTTGAAGGCAAAGCCGGGCTGTATCAAATAGAAAACTGGCAGGAATTGCTTTTTAACGGTGTGTTTGACACGCTTTTCGCTCAGGTCAATTACGCTTTGTCTGAAGAAAAAGAGCCTGCCCCCGCGAAAAGCTGATCCACACGGTTAGGAGGCATTTTCTTGGTTTTTTCCAGTATCATATTCCTGTTTTTCTTTCTGCCTGTCGTATTAGTGCTGTACTATACGGTCTGCGCCCCCAGCGTGGCCATGCGCAACGGGCTGCTGCTTCTGACCAGCTTGTTTTTCTATGCCTGGGGCGAGCCGAAAAACGTACTGCTGCTCATAGGCTCCTGCGTGCTTAATTGGGGGATTGCTTTGGCGATTTCCCGCTGGCGCCGGTATGGAAAGCTGCTTTTAGTTTTGGACTGCGCGGCCAACCTGGGGGTGCTGTTTGTTTTCAAGTATTTGGGATTCGCCGTAACTAATCTGAAAGCAGTTCTGGGAGACTCGTTTCTGCCCCAGGTGGATATTGCGCTGCCCATCGGTATTTCATTCTTTACGTTTCAGGCGCTGAGCTATGTCATCGACGTGTACCGCGATACAGTGCGGGTGCAGAAAAATCCCTTTTATGTGGCGCTGTATATCGCCCTGTTTCCCCAGCTGGTGGCCGGGCCTATCGTACGGTACAGCACCGTCGCGGAAGAGATCCGAAACCGGGTTCACAGCTGGGAACTGCTGAGCGAGGGAGCCTGCAGATTCGTTCAGGGCCTGGCAAAAAAGCTGCTTTTGGCCAATACGTTTGCGGTGGTGGCGGATAATATTTACAGCCTGACGGAAGCCGGGCACCAGCTGGTAAAGATCCCGGTTACCTTGGCGTGGCTTGGGTCCTTTGCCTATACCCTGCAGATCTTTTTTGACTTTTCCGGCTATTCGGATATGGCCATCGGCCTCGGAAAGATGTTCGGGTTCCATTTCGAGGAAAACTTCAACTATCCCTATATTTCTAAATCCGTAAGCGAGTTTTGGCGCCGCTGGCATATTTCCCTTTCCACCTGGTTCCGGGAATATGTGTACTTTCCCCTGGGCGGCTCCCGGGTGGAAAACAAAGACAAAATGGTGAGGAACCTTTTGGTGGTTTGGCTTCTGACCGGCCTTTGGCATGGAGCTAATTGGACCTTTGTGTTCTGGGGGCTCTTTAACTTTGTATGCCTGCTGCTGGAGCGGCTGTTCCTTTTTGAAAAATGGAAGGCGCATCCGGTTTGGAAGCACTTGTATACCATGCTGATGGTGAACTTCGGCTGGGTATTATTCCGAAGCGAAAGCTTTTATCAGTTCCAGGAATATCTCGGGAATATGTTCGGATTGAATGGGAACGGCTTTTTCAGCGGCCAGGCCCTTATGTTTTTACAGGAATACGCGGTGTATTGGGTGATTGGAATACTTCTTTGCCTGCCGGCCGCCGGTTGGCTGAAAAAGAAGCTGGCTTCCCTGCCGAAGCTGTCGAAAACAAGCTTTGCCGTGGTTTATCCTGTGGGAATGGCGGGACTGTTTTTCGTCTGCGTCACCTATTTGGTGCGCAGCGGCTACAATCCGTTTATTTATTTCAACTTTTAAGGAGGAAGCGTGGTGAAGCATCCACAGAAGCTCGGACAAATGATATTTGCCGCGGTCTTTTTCTGTTCCGTGATAGGCTACGGGGCCTTGAATCTTTGGTACGCGAAAGAGCCCTTGGCGGAGAACGTCCAAGAGGCTTGGGATAACATCCGGGAGGAGCCTGCGGCGGAAACAGTAGTGAACGCGGTGGCAGACTTGGATACGGCTGTTACGGAAAACACGCTGTTCCGGTATCCGCTGCTGGAATGCTACGGCGGGATGCAGCTGGCCTTGGGAAAGCACGAGGAAAATGCTTTTGACGTGGTAAAGGATAAGGATGGCTACCTGCACGGCGGGAACTTCTGGACCGGCTTTGGAGATGATACCAAAGAATTGGCGGTGAGAGTGCGCCGTCTGGCCGACGCCATGGAGGAGCGGGGAACAAAGGTGGGCTTTGTTCTTCCTCCTATGAAGGTGGTGCGGCAGCAGGCGGCTTATACGGGGATTCCCTACAATGATTTTACAGAGCAGGCGGATTCCCTGCTGCGCTGGCTGCGGTATTATAGCGTGCCTTATCTGGATCTGCGGGAGTCGTTAAAAGACGACAATCTTTCCTATGAAGAAACCTATTACAAAACAGATCACCACTGGAGTCCCTTAGCCGCGTTTGCGGGCTTTCGCGACACGGTGGAATGGATGAATTTCCAATGGAACGCGGGGCTGGATCCTGCAGGGGATTTTCGCGACCTGAGCCAATATGAAACAAAGAATTTTCCCGGCCTGATGCTGGGTTCTCAAGGCCGGGATGCCGGCGTGGTGTATTCCGGCGGAACAGAAGACTATCAGGTGTACTATCCTAAGTCCGTCGGAGACTTTACCTGGATCCACGGCGAGCCGGATCATCTCGAAAGGGAGGAGGGAGCGTTTGTTCCCACTCTATTGCAGCTGGAAACCAAGAGGGGCCTTTACGAGCTGGCGGCCAGTAACCTGTACTTGAATTCTGTTCAGGAATATGACAGCATTGAAAATCACAGCCTGGAGGATGGCGTGTCTGTGCTGCTGCTTCGGGATTCCTACGCATCGCCGCTGGCGGCGTTTTTGTCTCAATGCTGCGGCCAGCTGGATATGCTGTGGGCGCAGAAATACAGCGGTGACGAGATGATGGATTATCTGGAAGCGCATGATTACGATTATATTTTAGTTATGCTGTATCCTGAAAACTTGACCTATGAGAATTTTCCTTTTTATGAAAGCGAGGGCCTATGAAATATAACTTGAGATGGCGGAGGCTTTTTGTGACAATATCCTCTTTTTTAATCCTGGGATCAGCAGCGGGATGCAGCCAGCCGGCCGTCACAGGACCGGATTCCCAGACACAAGAGGGAAACGGAGTAAAATCTCACGGCGCTTTGCGGGTAGACGGCGCTTCCTTATGTGACGAAAACGGCAATCCGGTTGTTTTGCGGGGAATGAGCAGCCACGGGATTTCTTGGTATCCCCGCTATTTGAATGGCGGAGCGATGAAAACCTTAAAAGAGTATGGGGCGAATTTGTTTCGGATCGCCGCTTACACGGAGCCTTCCGGGGCATACTTGGAGAATCCCGGCCGAACCCTGGATTATTTGTATATGGGAGCGGAGAGCGCTCTGGCTGAGGACCTGTATGTAATATTGGACTGGCACATATTAAACGACAGCGACCCCAATGAGCACATTGAGGAGGCGAAAGATTTTTTTGACCAGCTCAGCGCTCATTACGCCGACGAGCCGGGGATTCTTTATGAGATCTGCAACGAGCCCAATGGAGACGTTACCTGGGAACAGATTTCCGCTTATGCGGAAGAGGTGATCCCAGTCATTCGGAAAAACGCTCCGGATGCAGTAATTTTGGTGGGGACCCCCAATTATTGCAGCCATTTGGACGGTCCGCTTTCCGATCCTCTTCCTTTTGAAAATATTATGTATTCCTATCACCGGTACGTGGATATTTCCGTAGAGGAAGCCGGCTGGGCCGGTCCCTTTCAGAAATATACGGAGCAAGGCCTGCCGGTCTTCGTGACCGAATGGGGTGTATCCGCCGGGGAACAGGCATATTTTGAGGACGAAGAGGAAAGCCAGCCGGCCGACGCGGAGCTTTATCCTGAAACCGCGGAGCCGTTTTTAGACGCTATGGATCGCTATCAGATCAGCTGGGCGGGCTGGGCTCTCTGCAATAAGGCGGAATGGCACAGCGCGATCCGGCCGGATTGCACGAAATACAGCGGCTGGGATGAGGATGACCTGACGGTTTCCGGTAAATTAATGTTCAGCCGGTTCCTGCCGGAGGTTGATGGCCAATGAAAGGGAAAAAGAAATTTACGATAGGCGTCTTACGCGCCATAGGAGTGTGCGCCCTTGTTGGAATCCTAATTGGCGCCTTGGCTTTTCTGGAGAAAGATCATTCGGTTGAACCGGCTCAGATCATTTTCGCGGGAACTAAGGACGATGCGGACTGCGCCATTTTGCAAAGCGGCGGCTCCTGTGTGGTTATCGATACCGGAGAGGCTCAGGATGCGGAGCATATTCTTGAGCTTCTGCGGGAGCGGCAGATAGAAAAAATAGACTGCCTGATTTTAACTCATCCGGATAAAGACCATATCGGCGGCGCGCCCGCTTTATTGGACGCTTTGCCGGTGAAAATGGTGGTTTGTCCTTATTATAATAAAGATAATACGCCATACCGGGATTTGCAGGAAAAAATGGAGGCTCTTGGTGTCAGCCAGCTGGTCCCATCCAGAGACCGGGTTTTGGTCTTTGGTGATTTGAAGCTTCAGATCTGGCCGCCGGAAGATTTCTATTATGAAAAGGATAACGATTACTCCATTGCCGTACTCGTGGAGCATGGCTCGGTGAATCTATTCTTTGCCGGAGATGCTCAGAAACAGCGGCTTCAAGAACTGGAACAGCGGGAATTCCCGGATATAGACCTTTATAAGGTCGCCTATCATGGCAGGGATTCCAGCCACAGCGCCCAGCTGATCCGGCAAATTGAGCCGCGGCTTGCTGTGGTAACGGCAAAAGAGCCCCTGGGAGAAACTGCGGATGCCTTAAAAGAGGTTTCAGCCCAGGTTTTGTGCACCTTAGGTCAGGATTATTTTATGGAAAGCAATGGCGATACTTTGGAATGGAAACGCCTATCGGCCTCTGATCCTTAATGGAACAGACGCCGATGGGCGTTTTTCCTATCTATAGGATTGACAGCCTATAATTCTCAAAAACCTGTGAGTGGAATTCACTTTGATGTGCGGACGCAGGATGGCCATTATCTGCTAAGCGAATATAAGGCGGCGTAGCAAGACTGTAGCGGCAACGCGGTCACAAACCACGGTGAAAGCGGCCGGGTAAGAGTATTTGGCATCTGCGGGGATCCATATCTTTTACAGCGCTGTAGCGTAATATAGAAATTCATTTATCAAAGAAAGGGCTTTATGTATTGCTTAAAACCTCGATTTTTCTCGATACAGCTGTTTCCTATATGCCGGATTTGCTGGATCAGCTCCAATTATTGGCGGAGTGTGGATATTTATCGGATATGTGGGCGGCTCCATACATAAATGAGCAGGTAAAACAGGAGCAGGCGGCTTTGTTTCCGGAGGATTTCACTTTTTCCCAACGGAAGGAAGTGGTTTCGTACCTATTTGATTTTTCAGATATCCCCGCCGATGATTTTGTAGATTAACATATTTCTATTATCAAAATAAAATAACCAAAAGGCGGGGGAAAAGATTGGCGTTTTTTGAATTGACAAATTTTAGAAATAATGATATACATAAAATAAGTTTTGTATAAAATTAATATATAATATAATTAAAAATATTAATTTATGTACAAAATATTGAGGGGGGTTTGTCGTGAAGAAAAACGTAGGATTCAAAGCCACGGCGGTTTTACTGTCTTTTTTGTTAGTTCTCCAAATAGCTCCAATCACCGCCTGGGCGGACGAGCTGAACAGCTCGGCATCAGAAACTGTTTCCAGCCAGCTTCCATCCGGAGAGGCGGAAGGAGGTTCCGCTTCTGATTTCCAGGAGCCCGGTGTTTCTTCTGAAATCCCGGGAACCGCTTCCTCAAGGGAAAACTCCTCCGTAGAAGGGACAGCCTCTTCGGAAACAGCTTCAGAAACGGTATCGGAACAGGAATCAGGGCCGTCTTCCGATACGGAAGCATCGAGCCAGGAGGCTTCCGGCTCCCAGGCCGAAGCTTCAGAGCCGGAGGGGGGAACCACCCCGGAATCTCTGGAGGAGCTTGTTGCGTCAGTTTTAGTGACCAACGGCAATGAAAACCCGATCAATGAACCAGATTTGGCCTCTCAGTACGGCTATGAACTGCCCCCCGCGGAGGAGAAAGAAACCTATGAGATTTTAGGGGAGGATACCTCTCTGAGGGAAGAGTCCATCAAATATTTCCGCCTGAAGGACGGCGGGTATTTGGCGGCGGGCTATCCTGTCCCTGTCCATTATGAAGATAAGGAAACCGGGGAATTTCTTGAGATCAACAACGATCTGGAGAAAACCGCGATTGACGGCGAAACTTACTATACCAATGCGGACAACCCGTTTGAGGTTTCCCTTCCGGAGAATCTTTCCGCCGGCCAGCCGATCATTGTCTCTCAGGACGAAAATTCTATCGGCCTGACCTATTTGCCGAATGAAGACGGTCATGAGGAAGCGGCGGCCGACAGCGGCATTTTGGCTGCTCCGCCACAGAAACCGGCGGCTTCTGCTTCGCCGGGCGGAAAGATTCAGATTACCAATCGCGTAGGCGCCGTAAAAACGACCGCCCGGCCTCTCGCACAGGCTGCCACAGCGAAGCAAAAAATCGAAGAGTCCAACGAGGCCATGCAAAAGGCAGAGAAGGTGGAGTCCAAGGCGCTTTACGAGACGGAGCCCAACATCAGCTTCGAATACCGGCTGGTGGGGAACTACCTGAAAGAAAATATTGTCATAAAAGAAAAGTGCGCCCTGGAACCTTTCTGCTTTCAATTGAACACCAACGGTATGACCGCCGAGCTTCAGGAAGACCGGTCGGTGCTAATTTTTAACGAGGCGGAAGAGGAAACCGCCTTTCTGATGAACGCCCCCTTTATGTATGACGCCGCCGGAGCCCGCACCAGCGAGGTGGAGGTCACTTTGACGGAAACAGCCAGCGGATATCTTTACACCATGACACCCAGTGAGGAATGGCTCAGTGATCCCGCGCGGGTCTATCCGGTAACCATTGATCCCCATATCCAGGAGATCACCAGCTACGCCAATGTGAAGGATACCACGGTTTCCTTTAAAACCAGAGGCGCGACTGTGGGTGCCTCTTCTTTGGAATCCAGCGCGGAAATTGCCTATTTGAAGGTGGGACGGCAGTACAACGGAAACGAGCTGGGCGCGGCAGTATATTTAGCAATTCCTTCCAATATTCCTAAGTCTGCCAGAATCGTGCAGGCGAAAATGGCGGTTGGCAGCTATCGCGGCGGCCTTTCCACCTGTCCCAGCGACACCCAGATCAACGCTTACCGGATTACCAGCGACTGGAATGTGGGAAACATTAAGGAAAACAAGGTGCTGTATACGGACAGCAGCCCGAAAACTCCCTCTTATGACAGCGCCGCGCTGGACTATTTCATATATAACGACTCCGCGGCTTCTTCGGAAGGTACTTGGAAAGAAATCGATATCACCCGGGCGGTCCAGGAATGGGTCAACGGAACGCCAAATTATGGTATCCTGCTGCGGGGCGTCAATCTGCCCTCCTCCGGAGACAGACTGGCGAGATTTTACGACAGCGATAATGGTGTGGAAAACAGCGATCCTCAGTATGTGTTTTTGTATCGGGATACCAATGGCCTGGAGGATTATTGGAGCTATCACAGCCATTCCGTGGGAATCGCCGGCAATGGTTACCTTAATGATTTCAACGGCAATCTGGTGTTTCTCCACGACGACGCTTCCACCGTCAGCGACCTGATGCCGGTAACCGTCAGCCATGTGTATAACTCCAGTGCGTCCAATGAAGCTTCCCGGTTTGGAAACGGCTGGCGGCTGAACGTAATGCAGACCTTGGAAGCGGTGAAGTCCGGGAGCGGCGTCGATCCGGCCCAGTATCCTTACGTATACACCGACGGGGACGGAACTAAGCACTATTTCTATAAAGATACCAAAGACGGAAACAAGATCAAGGATGAAGACGGGATGGGAATGGAGTACAGCGCCTATCCCAATCCTACTTATGACCTAAAGCATCAGATCACTCTAAAGGACAAAACAAAGCTGATTTTTGGCACGGACAGCTATTTAAGGCGAATTATCGATACCAACGGAAACACGATCCAATTTCAGTATGGCCCCCGTTCCGATGGGAATTTTCTGGGATATATTACCGACGCTGTCGGGAACCGGATCATCATGACCTATACCAGCGATTATTCCAAGCTTACCAAAATTACGGACGAGTCGACCGGGAGAGTAACCAGCTTCCAGTATGATTCCGCCGGCAACTTAACCTCGATTACTCACAGTGACGGAGGACAAGCGGCCTACACCTATTATGGCAAGCTATTGAATTCCGTTACAGATCCTACCGGCTACGGAATGAGGTATTACTATTTAGGAAATACCTTCCGGGTTTATAAAATCCAGGAAAGATACAATAGCACGGTATCGCAGAGCATGGAACTGGATTTCAGCAAAGTAAACCAAACCACCTTTACTACCCATGGAATGGACGGCAATTATGACACCGAGAGCGACAATCAGGTAATTACTTATCAGTTTGACAATTTCGGGCATCCGGTAGCGGTTCAGGATCAGGATGGCAACGCAAATAAATACCAGTATGATACCGGCGATGAAAAAGAGCCCCACAAGCTAATGAAGGCGAGCTCCATGCAGAAGCCTGTGCTCAATCTGCTGGCCGATTATAATATGGACTCTACATGGAAAACGGCCCATAATGGTAGTTCTGCCTACACAATTACCAAGAAAACAGATACTGGACACCTAGGAAATACCAGTTATGAGGTAACTCAAAATGACGCAAACGGAGTGAGTGCGATCTATCAGACACTCACGCTATCAAAAGGAACCTATACTCTTTCAGCCTATTTAAAGTCGAAAGACATCGGTGCTGCTCATGATGAGGAAACGGGTGCCGGGATTTGGATCGACCAGAAAAATGCTTCGGGCGCGACTATTCGTCAGGATATGGAGCGATCCTTGACGGGGACGACAGATTCGGAATTTGACAACGGATGGGTTCGGTTGACGCTTACGTTTACTGTGGCGGAAAATAATACCAAAGCAGAAGTTTTTGCAGGTATCGCTAATACGACTGGAACGGTTTGGATCGATAGCATACAGTTAGAAACCGGCGAGGTCGCCAATAAGCTGAATCTGATCAAGAATTCAGGCTTTCAGAGTACAACTAACGGCAAGCTGGATCACTGGTCGTTCTCGGAAACCCCGGCCGGCAGCGGAGTAGGGTCCCCTCCCAGCCATACGCAGGCGGCTTTGATCAACCCCACGATCTCCGGCAGGCCAAAGTTTTCCCAAGCCATCAATGTGCAGGGAAAAGAGGGGGACGTCTATTCCCTCAGCGGCTGGGCCAGCACTACGGGAGCGAAGCCGGGGGGCGAATTCCGCATTGCCGCGGCGTTTATCTTCGATGGAGCCGAGCCAAAATGGTTTACTGCGCCGTTCAACGAGAGCGTAACCGGCTGGCAGTTCGCCAACGGGATCGGCGTGGCTGACGACGGAGACCCCACCACCACCCGTACCTACAGCGCGATTCACGTCTATGTGTTCTATAAGGATCAGCTGAACCCGGTATATATTGATAACCTTCAGTTGGTGAAGGACAACGGCCAGAGCTATGTATATGACGACGACGGCAACGTGACCTCCTCCGCAGACGCCGCTGAGGATTCCAAGTTCAATTACGACGACCACAGCAACCTGAAGCAGATGGTGGACGTAAGCGGAAACCACTTCGGATATTATTACGATAGTAAAGAAAACCTGACCGACGCAAGAAATTCCGACGGGATCAATTACATTTTTAGTTATGACAGTCATGGCTTGCCTATAACCTCTGATATGCACCGAGACAGTCATCATGCCAGAATCATAAACGGTGACGATGTTCGCTTACGCAATGGACACTCTGGGAAATACATGGAGATTAAAGGCGCTATTGATGCTGACTCCACAGTAGTGCAGCAATATCCGTTTAATGGCGGCGCCAATCAGATTTGGAAGCTGGTGAAGGACAAGGAGGGCACCTACCGGATTTATACGAAGCTTGGCAGTAAAACAAGGGTTTTAGATGTAAAGCGTCTGGGCACTACAGACGGCACGCCGATTCAAATTTATACGCCCAATGATTCTGATGGTCAAAGATTTATTCTGGAATACGCCGGAGGAGACGCATACCGAATTGTTCCCAAGCACGCGCCCCACATGGCGCTGGCGCCGACGGGAGGAAGCCAGGGCAATTCTATTCCTGTTGTTCTAAAGACTAAAAATACTGCGGCAAAAGATCAGCTTTGGTATTTTGAAGATCCAGGGGTGATGACCTCTGAGGCGCCGAAAGCCGGAGAGACGTTTCATATACGAAATCGGATGAGCGGAAAGAACTTTGATGTCAACCTGGCTCTTACCGCTGATAATACGCCTCTGCTTCAGGGAATCCACAATGGACGGAAAAATCAGACTTTCCTGCTGGAGAGTGTGCCTGGGCAGGATGGATGGTACTATCTGCTTCCCAAGCACGCTAATGGAAAGGCGCTGCAGGTCACCGATGTTTTAGTTAACAATGCGGAAAAAACTGTACGGCTGCTGCCAAAGAGTAATGTGGACCGGCAGAAATTCAGCTTTACCAAACTATCAGACGGCACGTATAAAATCGTGTGTAAAGCGTTTCCAAACGAATTTCTGGCCATCGCTGCAAATTCTTATGATCAGTCCGCCCATATCGTGTCGACAACGAATAGCAGCGACAGTTCTAACCGATGGATTTTAGAAAAAACCTTGAGCATAAGCTCCAGCGCTTCGTATACGTCCGACGGGCGGCATATCAGCTCGGTGACGGATTCCCGGGGGACAAAGACCAGCTATACCTATGATTCCAAGAACCGCATGAACACCGGCGTTACCATAGGCAGCGGCAGCGATGCTCAAAGCACCTCCTACGCCTACGACGGCCTGGACCGGGTGACCTCGGTTTCCTCCGGCGGTTCCACAGCGGGCTATGGCTATGAGGATTACCGGCTTTCCACCATTACCCATAACGGCTTCAGCTATACCTTTGGATATGACGGCTATGGAAACAACACCAGCGTAGCCGTTGGCGGCCGCACGCTCACAACCAATACCTTTAACCTGCAGGCGGGGCTTCCCACCGGCTCCACCTACGGGAACGGCGATACGGTAACCTACAGCTATGACAGCAGGGAAAGGCTCATTGGAAAATCCTTTAACGGCACGCCTGCGGTTTCCTACAAATACGACGCCATGGGCAGTCTGGTGGAAACGGAGGATTTGCTGAATAACATTTCCTTTAAAACCCAGTATGACCTGATCAACCGGATTACCGGGGTTACGTCCTCCGACGGCGGGGAATACCGGATCTCCTACGACGATCAGAACCGGATCGACGCCACACTGGAAAAGATCGCTGGAGTCACCCTGAAAAACGAATACCTATACAGCAAGACCAACTATGTGTATGCGGTCAAGCTCAACGGTTCTCAGGTTCTCACCTATGGCCGGGATAGTCTCACGCGGCCGATTTCACGGACTTTGGCCTTGACCTCTCCGTTTGTTACCAATTATACGTATCTGAAAGGCTCTCCGGGAAACGGGACGACCTTAATTTCCAGTGTAAAAAACGGCGGGGAGACCTTAAGCTATACCTACGACCAGTTTGGGAATATCGTGAGCGTTTCCAAAAACGGCGCGGTGATGGAAAGCTACGAATACGACGGCCTGAACCAGCTTATCAAGGTGACCAACGGCGCGAATGTGACGGAATACGCCTACGACGCGGGCGGGAACCTGACCTCTGTGAAGCTGAACGGGGAAGTACAGGCTACCTACGGCTACACGGACGCGGTCTGGAAAGACCTGCTGACCAGCTTTAACGGCCAGGCCATCACCTATGATGAGATCGGAAATCCCCTTACCTACCGTGACGGTTACCAGTTTACCTGGCAGAACGGCAGGCGGCTGGCTACAGTTTCTCATGGCAGTGACAGTATCAGCTATACTTACGACCCTGATGGAATCCGTACTAGTAAAACGGTAAATGGTACGACAACCAAGTATCATGTGATGAACGGCACCCTGCTGGGCCAAACCAAGGGCAGTGACACTATCGTTTTCCTGTACGATGAAAAGGCGAACAGATATGGGTTTGACTATAACGGGACAAAGTATTACTATATCTTTAATGTACAGGGCGATGTAATCGGCATTTTAAATCAGGCGGGACAGAAGATAGTTTCCTATACTTATGACGCTTGGGGCAAGGTGCTGTCAGTCGATGGCTCCGAAGCTTCCACCATCGGCCAGTTGAACCCCATTAGGTACCGCGGCTATTACTACGATACCGAAACCGGCTTCTATTATCTACAGTCAAGATATTACGATCCCACTACTAGAAGGTTCTTAAACTCTGATATCCTCGTGGGAAATGTAGGCAGTGTGGGACAAAATAATCTATTTCAATATTGTTCTAATAACCCGGTCAATTTAGCTGATCCCACAGGATATTTGGTTGGAGAAATAGCCGTATTTCTCCTTTTCGTTGCGGTCGTTGCATCCATTCCCGCTGTTATAGGCGCAGGCGCGTCAACTGCTTTGCCGTCTGTCGAAATGCCGTCCTTTCCTGTGGTTGAATTTCCTACTATTGAAGTTCCTGTTTATAATCCGCCTGCCTCAGGTTACTCTCAAAGTATTGCTGATTCTGTCGCCATTGGCGGAGAGATTGCTGCAGAACAAGAGGCTACCATTGCAAAGCCTTCTAAACCGAGGAATCCAAATGATTTGCATCATATAGTTCCTAAAGGAAGGAGTGATTCATTAATTGTTTATGCTAGAGCAAAGATGTGGTCTGCCGGTATTAGCCTTAATGATCCTCTGAATTTGATTTCATTACCAAGAACGTTCCATGCTCGTATGCATACTAAGTCTTACCGAACCTTAGTATATGAGGTGTTTTATCGGTATACGGGCGATTGGGACAAAAATACTAATAATGTCGAGAAAAGGGCAGATGTATTAACTTGTTTATCTTATTTGAGAAATAGAATTATAATAGCATATAGTGCCAATGATCCTCATGGCTGGTAAATTTATGTAAGCAATTTAATGTGGTGATTTAACATGGATAAAATAATAAAACTGAAACCCAAGGACTCTTGTATGGCTCTTCGAAGTAATTATTTGTGCATATCTACCTCAACCACATTGACGCTTTATGATGTGGCTAGCGGCAACGTTATAAATTCCATAAAAGCAAAGCGTTCCTTCGGTTATTTAGAGTTCCTGTCTGATGAAATTATCTTGGTCGAATGCAGTAGTGAATATCGTGTTGCTTATCATTTACCGGATTTTGAGCTAATCAGTAAAACCAGAAAATATGAGACTATATGGCCTGGCTGTTACCCGTTATCTGATGGTATCCATTATATATATCGTTATTCTTTTGTTAATAAAACTATCCGGATAGAAGGAATGTCGTTAAACAACAGGCTAAAGGTCGATACCATTGGGGTGGATTCTCCATACGAAATTCCATTGAGAGAAAAAGGCTTGCCGTTTCGTATTTCAAAGTTTTTTTATGATGATAGCCGTGATCGTGGTGTTGCGGTCATTACCTATTTAAACGAAGGAGATATTTATGAGAATTTTGCATGGTGTGAATTTAATAAAAGCGGTTTATTGAAAAGCGAATCTTTAGACCGCGCGGATTGCCGTGCGTACTTAGAAGGCTGGTTTTGGGATGACGATATCCAGTACTACGTTTGCAGCCATATCCCTCCTGAAGTTTCAGAAAGAAAAGTAATGTTATACAGTTCCAAAGAAAGCAAATGGAGTGCTATTGCTCCCTTAGTGCCTGAATTGGTTCTGTTTAAAGTTGACTGCTCTCTTAAAAAGAAATATGTGCTGCTGGAATTTTTAGGGCCTTATGGAAATATAACTGTACAAGTTATAAATTATGAGGATTTAAGCACAATAAAAAAGTGTACGTTCAGAAACGCTGTCAATTTTCGTGTTCAGGAGGACAAAATCTTGTTGAGCACAAGCAAAGGCAGTTACGTTATGGATATGGATACTTTTATGGAAACGGATGAAGATTTGAGAGACCTATAAAGAACCCCCTAAATTCAACTGTTTGCATAAGAACAAGACACTCTGTTAATAAGAAGAGACTCTCGTGACCTTTGTATTTTACAAGAAAGAAGCCGTTTTCCCATCTTTAAGATGAGAAAACGGCTTCTTTATAAATAAACGGATTACTTTTTTAAGCTATTAGCAATTTTAAATTCACTGATGGTTTTGTTTAAAGAATCAATTTGTCCCGGAGTTAAGGTTTTAATATCCTCAACCGTTTTACGGAGCATCTCTGGATTTTGGTTATCTGAGGCGAAGAACTCTTCCGGTGTAATTTCCAAGTATCTGCAAATATATAGAAAGCCTTCCATAGAAGGAAGATTTTGCTTATTTTCGATCTGCGTGATATATCCTTCATTTTGTCCTATCGATAAGCTCATCTTCCGGGCCGAGATATTCTTCTGTGAGCGGAGCTGCTGTACTCTGGCAGCAATAAAGTCTTCATAATTATTGAAGGCTGTCAAACACCATCACCTCACTATAGTCTATTATAAGGGATGACTGTTCGAAAAATATGCGTTTAAAAACGTGAAATTAATTGACATGGACGTTTAAAAAGTCTATTATGGTTTTATAAAAAGAGTAGTTTCATTGTATACTATTCTGATTAAGCGCTTTGAATGCCTTGGCAATTTTTAGAATTGTATCAAGCTGGTCGCTAGATAAGTCTTTTAAATCGGCGTATATCTCTTTTGATTTAATAGGATTGGTACTATCCGCAAAGAATTCTTCAGGGGTGATATTGAAATATTCGCAAATATACAGCAGACCTTGGATCGACGGAAGATTCTGCCTGTTTTCAATTTGAGTAATGTAGCCCTTGTGCTGCCCGATTGCGAGACTCATTTCACGTGCGGTAACGTTCTTTTGATTTCGGAGCTGATAAATCCGATTAGCAATGAAATTTTCGTAATTTTTAAAATCGTACAACAACAACTCCCCCTTTATTTCAGTATATGATATAGGTATGTCTCGAAAGGACGTTTTAAAAAGCTTTTTATAAAATAAAATCCTTTAAAAAGACAAGGGGAGATATTATTTGAAATCTAGAAATATTGATAAGCTACACGCACAAATTACCACGAGTGTTAAACAAAGAATAAGAATTTTACGCGAAAATAACAATTATTCACAAAGAGAGATAGCAGAATACTTGGGAATAGACCGTTCTACTTATGCTTGCTACGAATTGGGAAAAACAAGTCCTTCAGTGGAGGTTTTGGTGGCCTTGAGTGAGTTATATCTGGTTTCATGTGAATTTCTTTTAGGGATTAAACCGAACGAAAAGTGTAATTCTATAGAAAAACGAATTCTCCATGTAATTAATGCTTTATGAGAATATTGAAAAAGCGCCTTCAGAAAAACCTCAATCTGACTAAAGGCGCTTTTTTGTACGCAATTAACTTTTCCACCAGCTCAATAAACTAGCATTTTTGCTAATACACCTCACTCCTTTTTTAAAATAGTAGTTAATCATATTAGAAGGGATTCCTGTATCCACAGAGATTTCTTGGTTCGTCATTTTTGTATGACCGAACAGACCAAATTTTCGTTCTATAACTTTTTTTTCATTCTTTGGCAAACTAAAAACTGCCTTTTCCAGAATTTCTTTTAGCATCCGTTTTTCTACCAGAACCTCTACGTAAGTTTGGTTATCTTTAAGTAAGTTATTTTCAATTAAATAGTCTAACGATATTGGTTGTGAAATATGTTTGATTCTTATTAAATTGCGTGCAGAAGTTTCTTTTAAATTCATTACTTTTGCGAGTTCTCGTGCAGAAGGTTCTGGTATTCCGGACCTTTTCAATTTTAAGATTGATTCATCGAGACTTTTAACTTTCCGGGAATAGTAACGATTTGTTCCCTCTATATATTTCGATATAAAATCGTTGATTTCTTGTACAATGAAGTAATAGAAATATGTAGTGGGTTTACTAAAGTAAGGGTCATAATTTTCTAATGCTTTTAACAAACCACATATCCCGCATTGAAATAAGTCTTCCCAATGTTTTCTGTAACTATAAAACTTTTCCTTTATAATATAAGAGACAAATTTGCTATAATCTTCAATAACAGCTTTTTTAGCTTCGGATTTCAAAATCTCATTATCAGAGTGATAATCGTTCATGATCTGAAAAATATCATGTTTACTCATAACGTACTCACCCCAATTTGTATCATTCAACCAATTGCTTTTTTTCTTGTAAAGTGTTATCTTAAATATGGAGCATGTGAATAAATTTCACGCATGTGCGTAAAAATTTTTTAGTGAGGTTTAATGAGCTTGTCCAAAGTTACAAAACGCACTTTGGTCAAGCTCTGCTAACTCTTGTTAATAAATGCTATAGAAACGTGCTGCTTTCAATAGCAAGGCTCTGATATGCTTTACCAGGAACCATAAAAAGCGATGCTGTTGTAGCCAGAACCAACGGAGATTCCGGTATCGACAAAAGCGCCATTATTACCAGGAGTACCTTCCCATTTCCCACTGGAATTTCTAATGTAATCGATATATTTCCAGTCGGAATGTGTAGCTCCCATGGTATCTTCATTTGTTGCAACAAGAGTTCCCGCCGGTATTGTTTTCCAGTAACTAGCATCTGGCAAATAAACATTTTTACTTTGCCGCATATAAAATGTCTTATAGGTTCTGCCACCAATGTTAGCCGTACCATAAGGATATGATGTACAACGAGACTCAAATTTGGGGCCGCATGGATACTTATTTGTGTTGATGGAAGCATTAATATAGGAGCCGGTAGGTCCTAAAAAATCGATACTGATGAGGCCGCTGTCACCGCTACGGCGGACAAATGCTTCACGATTCATGATGTCGCCTACGTGAGCATAATTTTTGAACATATCATAGACTGGATAAACAGAACCGCTTTTATTAATACACAATACTGACATAAAAATCCTCCCTTTAATTTTTATAAAATATGAGTTTAAATAATAATTTGCTCTGCTTCTTTAGTTCATTGGAATCCTCTCCCGTCTTTATTAAGTGTTTAATATATGAAGAAAAATCCTTCAAGGCTGCCTCCTCGTATCTATTAGGGATTATCAACTGATGATAAAGGAGATATTTGAAAGGAGTCCTCGTAGATGAAAAAGATGTTAATTTTCCTATCCAGTTTATTTCTGATGTTTTCCTTTGTTGCCTGTAATAATCATCATAACCTTCCTGCGTTAGAAGAATGTCCATATGAGATGAAAGGCCCCCTAACCATTCAAGATCCTTTCGTGGACAGTACTACCTATACAGTTACAGTGCCCAAAGAGTACACTGCCGGGTGTATTGGAAGTCATACCCTTCATGCTAAATCACCTGATTATGTGGATGATAGCGATGCTTTTACTAATCTGCTTCAGGTGATCGATTACAGCATTTACGGCCTGTACCCAGTGGATACAAAAGTTTTATTTTCGTCAGAATATGAGGAATATTTAGACGCTTTTAAAGAGGACTACGCTCGAAGGGGAACTCCTGCTTTTGACTTCAGCTATGAATTGTTGCAGGGCAGCCATGGCCGTATGGCACAGGTAAAATTCTCTTATATTTCTTCTGGAAAACAATACACTTCTGTATATTGCTATCGTGAGGATATTCCCTTTTTGGCCTATGGCGAAATTAATGACGAAAATCCGCTTTCTTCCGGTCAGTATGTTCCTTGGGTGATAGACTCCTTTGAAATAAACGAATAGGATATGAAGAGATAATAAAGAGGTAGTTTCTTAGAGGATTTTTCATTCGAGGGAAACTGTCAAAATTGGCAAAATTAAGAGTAGGTCTGAATGTTAAATAAAGCTCTTACTTCTTCAGAAACTTCAATTACATAAGAAATGAGTTCCGTAAAGTCAAATCTTTCTACAACATCCCAACTGGATTTTTTTGTCACCACGATTTCAAATTTTTCACCGGGATACAAAGTAAAATATTCGTACATGCGCCCCTCTTTTCCAAGAAATAGTTCCGTAACGTAGGCACTTCCTTTTCGGGCCGGATTAAGGGTAACATATATGTCGTAATCATAATCATCGCTGGCTGTAACCCCTTTAAACAGCTCATATTGTTCTTTTGCAAAAGTGTTCATCGTGTTGAGCCAGGTTAAATCATTGTATCTGATTGATTTAAAACTTTGCGGGAATTCATAGTTCCATCCGCTGAACAAAGATCGGTACTGTGTATTTCCACAATGAATAATTACTTTTTTGTTAGGTTGACCGGGAACTCTATAATATGAGATACGGATTTGAGTACCACTGAAGCTATCAACAAGACTTAATACACCGCCGATAAGAAGACCAAGTATGGACCCAAGAGGAATATTAATACGTCCGGCGCCAGGGAAGGGATTATCTTTCCAATCGTTCATAAGAGATAATCCTGCCAAAAATTTTACTCCATCAAAGTTTATTTGGCCGAGGTCAGTTGGTTTCATTTCGTCGGAATTTTCTTCGTACTCATAAGGAGACTGGATAACCGTCTCAAAATTTTCCTCCACATAAATTGGATAAATTTCGCCAGTGACGGGATTTCTGACTGCTCCGTATTGAAAGGGAGAATCCTGCAATGGTGTAAATCCCATATATCTGCCAGAGGTTACATTTTTATCAATGCCAAAATCTCCGCCCGAATAATATAAGCGGTATTCTTTAACTTGATCAAAGGCCCAGTCCTCTGGAAGAGGAAACCCAAGATTACCGCTATATCCGGTGGAAAGATCACTGACAAAGCTGCTGGAGGATAAACCAGCATTGCGGACAAGAGTACAGGTGTTTCGAGCACCGTAAATGCCGATTGAATATGGCATAAAATTGGCGGCTGCATAGTCATTGATCCCCTGAAAATAGGGAATGATCATCTCTTTAACTTCAAATTCATAGAAGTCATAATCAACGGCAAAATAAATGTACTCTCCTATCGGAACTTTAAGGTTAAGAGCGGCGGCAGTAGCTTTTCGCGCATCGATAATACCTTGCTCATAATCATAATAGTAATGAATATCCTCTTGATCAGGGTTGGCTAAATACCATTCCTTAGCGTCCTGATAAATAGCAAACACTTTCAAGCCTGCCTCTTTCAGAGTATTGAGCTCCTGCTCGTCCAGGGCTTTGGAAACAGGAACATAATTTGCATCATAAATAGTGCCGGTCAAATAACGGCCTACAATACTATACTCATCATTGATAATGGCCTGTGCTTTTGCTGGAGTGTCAATTTTTTCGGCACAGTCACAGGCGAGACCGTCTCTGTCGGGGTTTCCAGTGCTTACAAGGAGAGACATCCATTCGTTTTTGCCGATTAGGTCGCGCTCCGGCAGACCAACATCCTGTTGAAAGACGTGAAGCGCGGCTTTGGTTTCTTCATTAAATTCACCATTGAAATCACCGGGATCGTATTTGCTGTAGTCGGGGGATAGGGCATCGTATTCTCCATGTCCATAGCAATAAAGTGCGTATTGAATGATCTTAATGCAATTAGAGATAGTTGTGGTAGAATAATAGTCGCCATAGTATGAGGTTGCTTCATTGTCGTATGGAATAGTCGGCAGGCAGTTTGTGGTGGTTGGACCGAAATTACCATTAGCGACATCGGTAGGCAGCTGTTCTTCTGCCTGAAGGGCATATATTAATGCTTCTGCGGTAAATCTTGAGAAAATTCCATCGCAAGGTCCAATTCCGATATAGTCTAAATAGTTATAGTTTAGACTTTGTTGAATACTGCGGATTCTGCTATCACCTCTTGCGACTTTCACGTAGTATTCAGGCGAAAATATGGCCTGTTCGACAAGAGGGCTTGCAAAATATACTGTTTTGTCATCCAGCCCCGCTTCGTATTGTAGGGTAATAACTGCATCTCGTGTTTGTACGCCAAAATAGCCGTCGTCATCATACACGGCGACTACGGAAAATATGTACGGCCATTCGTTGGATGACACAAAGAAAAGTGCTATGGCTCGCTTCAATCGTAGCGCCGGGTAAGGAATATTGGGCATAGTAAGGAGGAGACAGAATATGAGTGAATCTTGACAATAGCGGTCAGAATAGCGGTCAAATTCTTGAAAATGACGGCTGGGAATAAAAAAGCAAGCCGTGTCAGAATGAATTATCATCCAACACGGCTTGCCAAATGCATAAATTATGAAAGGAGGAAGATTCACGGAGAATTGTAGGACACAAATAAAATAAGGAAACCCGCAAAGCAAGCAGCTATGCGGGCCGAGTGGTTGCGGGGGTAGGATTTGAACCTACGGCCTTTGGGTTATGAGCCCAACGAGCTACCAACTGCTCCACCCCGCGATATAGGAAGATTTTGAAAGGAAAAACGGAGGATCCTGCAATAGAATCCTCCGCAATATGGTTGCGGAGGCTGGATTTGAACCAACGACCTTCGGGTTATGAGCCCGACGAGCTACCGAACTGCTCCACTCCGCGATTTATAGCCCCATTTTTGGGTGCTATAATAGTATACTCTATTGTCAGAAAAAAATCAAGGCTTTTTTTAAATTTAAACTGTTTTTAAACAGCCTTTCCCAATGGGCGAACCTCATGCTTTGGATACGCTGCCGCTTTTTTTATTTTAGCAGGGGAAAAAGCAAGGCTGCGCTTTTTCCTCTTTTGAGCGCTTCGCCTACATTGAAAATAACAACACCCGGCACCCAGCAAGGCTAGTACAATCATGACGGCGCCCATAAAAAAGTTAACCGGAGCGGCGGTAAGGAAAGAGAATATCCCCATCAGCGCGCAAAGAATTTGAATCCAAAGGCTTTCCTGATCCTTTCCGTGAAATTTTTTCCAGCAATAAGCTGATGTGCCTAGTAAAAAAGCTCCCAATATATAGTTCATAGCGTTATCTCCTTGCAGAACATTTATTTGTGGATCGTTTGTTCTGGAAATATTATAGCATATATGTTCGGTAAATTGCAAGAGGTAAATGAAAAAAATCGTACATTTGTTTTGCTTTTGAGAATAAGAGGTTTGGGGAAGGAATTACAAGGAAACATAAATATTGATTATAAAAATTATTTTTTGGGGTTTTTCTTGCCAAAACCTAAAATTTGGGATAAAATATAGGAACAAAAGTTCTGTATCTGCGGTCGGAGGCACAGATCAAAGCTATTATGGAACCTATCCTGCAAAAAGAATGAAAAGGAGCGCAAGACAAATGAAAGACCGGGATTTAATGGTTTATTTAATGAAAGAGAACATCAAGCTGCGGGAAAAGCTTCGGGAGACGGAAGAAACCTCAGATTACTGGTTCCAGGAATATCGGGAACTGAAAAAACGGAATGAGAAATAGCGGGAACCAAAGGGAAGAGCTTGCCAGAGCAGAGGCACAGTGGCTGACAGTGCCTGATTGGGAGATACCGAAGCAAAAAATTTCCTGGGAAAAGAATTTGTACAGTTTTATGGCTAAACCAAAATCAGGCCCGCCGTCAAAGCCGGAGGAATAAGCAGACCCGGGGGACTTGCTGACGGCAGGCTTTTCCCAAAAACGAGACCTTTCTCATTTTTACCGCTCGCCCTGCGGCCTATCGGCGTCCGATTTTCTGTATTGCTTGAGTTTTTGCTGCAGGAAGCGTACTCTTTATTCCCCGCTTCGCCCGATATCTGCGCCAAAACCTTTCACTGGCGAAACCGGGAGGCCATGTCGCCTGAGCACAAAAAGAAAGCCGCCGGAATAACTGATTCCGGCGGCTTTCCCTGTGAATAAGATTTGGAAGGAGAATGCATCTAAAATAGACACATTTTGTCGTAAGCAAATTTAAGAAACTCCCCGAGAATCTAGAATCACGGAAGCAATTTTCTTCCGGCTGGGCTCGGAAAGATCGCACAGGCACAAAATAGCGTCCTTTCGGGCGTGAAACTCCGGAATCTCCAGAGCTTGATGAAAAAAGGCAAACAGTGTCAAATAATCCATATAAAGCTGATTTGCCATGGCTGCACCGGATTGGGTGAACGTGACCGTTCCGTAAAACTCCTTTTCGATCAAATCGTCCTCCGACAAAGCGTTCAGCATTTTGGAAACACTGGGCGGCTTTAGCTTCAAGGAAGAAGCGATGTCCTTAGAGCGGATCGGCTTTCCGGTTTGCCCTAATTCATAAATTGCGAACAGATACCGTTTTTTTGCCGCGGAAAGCATGATAGACTCCTCCTCAAAGGAATACGAAGGATTAACTGCGGTGGGGCTCTTCCATTGGCGGCCCGTCCTGCGGAGAAGAGCCGCAGCGGGTACAATGAGTACAATGGGCGCAGCAGCCACCGCAGCCTTCGGATACGGTAAAACAGGAGGAGACCTCCCCATGGGATTTGCAGCTGCTGCAGCCTGCGCAGGTACCTTTCCGGAAAAGATACCGGATCGCGAAAAAATACAGCGTACCTAACAACAGGATCAGCAGACCGTTAACAATATATTCCATAAAAAGCCCTCCCCTTCTGGAATTTAACTAATCGATACGGATAACAGAGCTCATACGAATTTCTTAAGCGGCGGCACGGGCGGCCTTCAAGGCGTTTTTCCGGTCGGGATTGGGACGAAACAGCAGGAACAGCATCACAATTAGAACCAGAAATGCGAAGGCAGTGCCAATCGTAAAGCCGGCTCCGGTAAACAGCAGGCCGAACTGATTGATCATCAGCGCCACGCAATAGGCCAGAACACATTGATAACCAATGGCGAACGCGGTCCATTTCGCACTGGCCATTTCACGCTTGATAGCGCCGATGGCCGCAAAGCAAGGGGCGCACAGCAGGTTAAAGGCGAGAAAAGCTGCTCTGGCTCCGGCGAAGGGCAGCATATTGCCGACAGCGGTCCACATGCCGGGATCCGCTTCGCCGGCGTCACCCAGGCCGAACAGCACACCGAAGGTACCCACTACGTTTTCCTTGGCGACCAGGCCGGAAATGGAAGCCACAGTGGACTGCCAGTTGCCGAAGCCCAGAGGCGCGAAAATAGGAGCGATAAAATTGCCGATGTAAGCGAGAATACTATAATCCATCTGGTTGACGTTGGGATCCTCCATATCCAGCAGGCCGAATACGGCGCCGCCGTCAGCCCAGCCGAAGTTGGAAAGGAACCAGATCAGGCCGCAGGCCACAAAGATCACGGTACCGGCCTTGATGATGAACGCCTTGCAGCGCTCCCACATATGGATCAGCACGCCCTTGGGGGCCGGAAGATGATACTGGGGCAGCTCCATGACAAAGGGAGCGGGGTCTCCGGCGAACATCTTAGTTTTCTTCAGGATAATACCGGAAATAATGACCGCTGCAATGCCCAGGAAGTAGAACAGGGGGGAGATCCACCAGAATTCACCGCCCATTAAGGAGCCGACCATCAAAGCGATGATGGGGAGCTTGGCGCTGCAAGGGATAAAGGTAGTAGTCATAATAGTCATGCGGCGGTCATTTTCGTTTTCGATGGTTTTGGTAGCCATTACGCCGGGAACACCGCAGCCGGAGGAAATCAGCATTGGGATAAAGCTTTTGCCGGAAAGGCCAAATTTACGGAAGATACGGTCCATAATGAAGGCGACGCGGGCCATATAGCCGCAGTCCTCCAAAATGGAGAGGAAGAAGAATAGAATAAACATTTGGGGCACAAAGCCGAGTACAGCTCCTACGCCGCCGATAATACCGTCGACAATCAGGCCGTTGAGCCAGTCCGCCGCGCCGATGCTGGAAAGCCATTCTCCTACCGGCGGCTGGATCCATTCCGCGAACAGGGTATCATTGGTAAAATCGGTGACGATGGTGCCCAGACTGCTGACAGAGACATAGTAAACCACAAACATGACCGCCACGAAGATCGGCAGGGCCAGCCACCGGTTGGTGACAATCCGGTCGATTTTATCGGAGGTGGTCAGGGCCTTTTTCTTTTTGCGGACACAGGCTTTCATAACCTTCGCTATGTATTCATACCGCTCGTTGGTAATGATGCTTTCGCTGTCGTCGTCCAGTTCCTTTTCTACAGCGGCTACAATAGCCTCGATGGACTGCTTGGAGCCTTCGGGCAGCTTGACGGCTTCCAGCACCCTTTCATCCCGCTCGAACAGCTTGACAGCATACCAGCGGGCGTGGGAATCGTCTATCACGCCGTCAAGATGGGCGCCGATAGCGGCCAGGGCCTCCTCCACGGTTTTGCTGAATTCGTGCTGGGGAACAGCGGCTTTTCGGGAGCTTGCCAGGGAAATAGCCTCGGCTGCCGCCTCCCTGGAGCCTGTGCCCTTCAAGGCGCTGGTTTCTACAACCTTGCAGCCCAGGGTTTCGCCAAGCCTTTTAATATCGATTTGGTCGCCGTTTTTTTTGACCAGGTCGATCATATTCAGCGCCAGCACTACAGGGATTCCCAGTTCCAAAATTTGTGTGGTCAGGTAAAGGTTCCGCTCCAGGTTGGTGCCGTCTACCAGGTTGATGATAGCGTCAGGATGCTCGTTCATCAGGTAGTTCCGGCTGACCACCTCCTCCAGCGTGTAGGGGGATAAGGAATAAATACCGGGAAGATCCGTAATGACGACGTCTTTTTTGCCCTTTAAACGGCCTTCCTTTTTTTCTACGGTAACGCCGGGCCAGTTGCCAACGTATTGGCTGCTGCCAGTCAGGTCGTTAAACATGGTAGTCTTGCCGCAGTTGGGATTCCCGGCAAGAGCGATTCTTATGCTCATGGCTTTGCTTCCTCCTTTAAAAATGTTAGCTCAAACTAACTAACGGGGCTTTTCCCGCACCTTTTCTATACCGGGGACAGACCGAAAAATCAGCCCGCCACCTGAATGTTTTCCGCTTCGCTTTTCCGGATGGAAAGCTCGTAGCCCCGGACGTTTACCTCAACCGGATCTCCTAACGGCGCCACCTTGCGCACGTAGATCTCTGTTCCCTTGGTAATGCCCATATCCATGATCCGGCGCTTGAGGGCGCCTTCTCCGGTGAGCTTTACCACAGATACCGTTTCTCCGCATTTTACCTGCTTCAACGTTCTCATGTGAATCCTCCCTTGATTACCTGCTTCGCAGAAAATTGAATTTATCCTGTGACGACACGGGCTGCCATGGATTTGCTCACCGCGACCCGGGTGCCTTTCACACTGACGATGACGTTTCCGCCCAGCTCAGAAATGACGGTGACCTCCGCGCCCTCGATAAAGCCTAGATTGCGCAAAAATCTCTGCACCTCGTCCTTTCCGCGGATGGACAGGACTTTGACTGTTTCACCGCCGGAAACCATAGCTAAGGGAATTTGAGGCGCGGATACCATCGGATTCCTCTCCCGCTGAAATTTAGAAGAGACTGCTTGTTCACTGGTCATAACAGATACTCCCTTTCTGTTAGCGGTCACTAACACTTGAGGCCTTCTAAAGGGGTTAGCAACTACTAACCCCTTTGCATTTCTAAGTTTACATCCACTAACTGAATTTGTCAAGAACTGGGTAAGCTAAAATGGAAATTCATTTAAAAACTCAAAAATATAAGCCTGATTTAATGTAAATTGTTTATTTTGACGCCGGATCAGGAGAAATCCCATGGGAAACCTTGCTTTTCCGCAGGAAAGGCAGTAAACTGAAAATAATCCAAGCCTGCTTGACTGCTGGAGGCTCGGCGGCTTTGCCAAAGGAAAGTGTACAGGGGCGCAAGAATTTTTGGACGCCTGAGGAACGAAAAAAGAAAAAGCTGCGGCGCAGCAGGCGGAAGCCGGGAAAAGCCGTGTGAAAATGCTGAGGAGGAATACGCTTTTGGGAAATAATGCCACGGGGGGAAAGCGAAAGAATAAAACGAGGGTTTTCCGGTTCATCAGCCAACAGGGGCGGACCTCCAAGCTGGAGATTGTGTCCCGGCTGGGAATCAGTCTGCCCACCGTGCTGCAAACCCTGAAGGAACTGACAGAGGACGGCCTGATCTGGGAAATGGGAGAGTTTGAGTCCACCGGGGGCCGAAAGGCCAAGGCGCTGGCGGCTGTGAGAGGGTCGCGGTTTGCCATGGGCCTGGACATTACCCGGAACCACATCAGCCTGGTGGCGGCAGATCTTTCCGGGCGGATTCAGAGGCATATCCGGATTCCTAAGACATTCGCCCGGAGCCCGGCCTACGGGGAGTTTTTAGCAGGACTGATAAGCCGATATCGGACAGAGTGGAGGATTCCCGTGGACCGGTTTCTCGGAGTAGGGATTTCCGTTCCCGGCATCATAGACGTCCAGGGACGGATGATCCAGGATTCCCACGCCTTAGGAGTGCGGAAGATGCCTTGCGACGAGCTTTCCAAAGGCATTGAGCATCCCTGCGTATTTATGAACGACGCCAACGCGGCTGGGTTCGCGGAGCTGAGGGAAAGCTCCGACATGGAAAACGCGGTATATCTGTCCTTAAGCAACAGCGTGGGAGGGGCGTTTTTGCAGGGAAGCCGCCTCTATTTGGGCGAACATCAAAGAAGCGGCGAATTTGGTCATATGACCCTGTATCCTGGCGGCCGGGAATGCTATTGCGGGAAAAGGGGCTGTTTAGACGCTTACTGCTCCGCCCAGAGGCTTTCTTCTCTGACCGAAGGAAAGCTGGACCGCTTTTTTGAGAAGCTGCGGCAAGGGGACAAGGAGTGCGCCCAGGCTTGGGCGGGATATCAGGCGGATCTGGTGACCGCGGCTAACAGCCTGCATATGGCTTTTGACTGCGATGTGATTTTAGGCGGTTACGTGGGCGGATATCTGGAGGATTGGATTGGGGCGCTGCGAGAGTTGGCGGAGGAACGCAATCCCTTCGACGACGGCGGAACCTACCTGAAGGTGTGCCGCTACCGGGTTGAGGCTTCTGCTCTGGGGGCGGCTTTGCAGCATGTGGAGAGGTTTATCGAAGGGCTGTAGTACTACCTCTGGCTGAGAGGCGGCGTGGGAAAGCGCGGCCTGATACAGCGTGGAAAAGGGGTGGACGAGGCAGAGCCTTCTTTGCCGTCGGGTGTGCGCTGCCGCACCGGTCCGCTTCTGCCCTTGGATAAGCTTTTGTCGCGGACTAATCTGCTTGCGGCTTCAGGGAACCAACCTTGCGCAAGGTGTTTTTATCGTTTACAAACCCCGGCGGAAAATGAAAGCTGAAAGCCGCTGAAGAAGTGAATCGGGGAACCCTGATTACGCCTATGTGTTATAGGCCCATCGTCCGCGGCGCTTCCCGGCAATATGGTGTGAAGGACGTTTTAGGCTCCATTCATTCCAGGCCTGTGAATTCAATGATAAAAAACTGAAATGATCAAAATAATATCGTAAGGAGAGATTGTAATGAAAAACAGCCGAAAGATAAAAAAGAGATTTTTGGCCTTGCTAGGCTGCGCTGCCCTGGGAGCGGTCCTCGCTCCGGCGGCCCTGGCCGCGGAAGACCTGGCGGCGCCGGCTGCCGGCGACCCTTTCCGCCAGTATTTGCCTCTAATCATCGGTGTGGCGGCGGCCTGTTTGGTCATCGCCGCCGCTCTGTTGGTTTCCATTACCGCGAAAAAACGGAAGCAATCCGGTGGAAAGAGCCCTGCCCCTGATGAGGACGACTCTAAGAATGACGGCAATCAGAAAGGGCTGTAAATGAAAACAGAGCTTCGAAAGATTCCAGGTGTGGGAAAAGCCACCGAGGAGGATCTGATTCGTTTAGGGTATCCAACCATTGAATCCTTGAAGAGCGCGGACCCGGAGGAGCTTTACCGCCGGGACTGTGAAATAGCGGGAACGCTCATCGACCGCTGTCAGCTGTATGTTTACCGATGCGCCGTGTATTTCGCGAAAACAGAGCATCCTGATCCGGAAAAGCTGAGATGGTGGTATTGGAAGGATCAGAAAAAGGGCGGATAAGCTTCCTGAAACAGACTTAGAAGGACCTCTTTGAGAAAACAAAGGCGGCCGATGTCTCAGCGGCGGCTTAAGCAGGCTGGGCGGCCTGCCGGTGAGAGGCTTTTTCGTTCTGTTATGAGTGTTTTGTGAGATTATTCCGCTTATATTCCTGCGGCTTTGGCACTCTGCCGGCGCCGGGGAGATCCTGCCGTGCCGCCGGCAGAGTGTGCGCGGCATAAGGCGGCTGGCAAGCAGCCTAATGGTTTATGAAAATAACGGGCAATAAGGAGAAATACTGTGATCGCGATAGTATCCCCAGCGAAAAATATGCGGACGGCCAGCCTCAAGGGCCTGGAGCTGACCCGTCCGGCTCTTTTGGAGAAAACACGCCAGCTCTTGCCGATGCTCCGGGCTTTGGAGCCCTGGGAGCTGGAAAGCCGGCTGAAAATCAACCCCCAGCTGGCGATGAAAGCCTTTTCGGACTTCCAGGAGTTTGAATCTCCCGGCGGGGAAAGCCCGGCGCTGCTGTCTTACCACGGCCTCGCGTATCAAAATTTAGAAGCGGAAAGCCTTGGCCTGGAGGATTTCGCCTTTGCGGGCGGCAGCCTTAGAATCTTAAGCGCTTGTTACGGCGTGCTGCGGCCTGGCGACGCGATCAAGCCCTACCGGCTGGAATTTCAATGCGGATTCCAGCCTGGCGGAAAAAGCCTTTACCATTTTTGGGGCGATTCTATTTACCGGGAGCTGTTCCGAAATGGGGATACGGTGATCAATTTGGCGTCCAGGGAGTATTCCAAAACCGTTTCTCCCTTTTTAAAGACAGGGGATCGGATGATTACCTGTGATTTTTTGACCTTCCGCAGGGGAAAGCTAATCACGCTGGCGGCCTTGGCAAAAATGGCCCGGGGCCGGATGGCCAGATTTTTGATCGACAACCGCATCCGAGAGCCGGAGGGCTTGCGGGAGTTTTCCTGGGAGGGCTACGAGTTTTCTCCGGAGCACAGCGACGGCGAAAATTTCCGGTTTGTTCAGCGTTTTTAACTCGGAAGCCGCCATGCCAATTCCAGAAAATTCCGGAATTGGCTCCCGGCGCCTCATATTCCAGGCCGCTGTGCATCCCGATGACCCGCCATTATATTTTAGGAGGTATTTTATGATCGAACAAGGCATGAAAGCGCCGGACTTTACCCTGGAGGATAAAGACGGAAATCAGGTAAGCCTGTCTCAGTTTTTGGGGCAGAAGGTCATTTTATATTTTTATCCCCGGGACAATACCCCGGGCTGCACCGCTCAGGCCTGCGGCTTCCGGGACGCCTATGACGAGCTTCAGGGCAAGGCGGTGGTCATCGGGGTTTCTAAGGACAGCGCCGCCTCCCATCAGAAATTCGCTCAAAAATACCAGCTGCCCTTTGTTCTGCTGTCAGATCCCCAGCGCCAGGCCATCGAGGCCTATGGGGTGTGGCAGGAGAAAAGGCTCTATGGCAAAACCAGCATGGGCGTGGCGAGAACCACCTTCCTCATTGACGAAAAAGGCGTGGTGGAGAAGGTGTTCCAGAAGGTAAAGGCCGCCGAAAACGCCCGGGAAATTCTGGACTATTTGGAAGGCTAAGGAGAGCGCTGTTTATGAACAACGGCCGGCTGTTTGAAATTCTTTATTTGCTGATGGAGGGGGAAACCGTCACCGCTTCGGCACTTGCCCGGCGGATGGAGGTTTCCCCCAGAACCATTTACCGGGATGTAGAAGCGCTGAGCGGAGCGGGCATCCCAATCTACATGACCAAGGGAAGGGGAGGGGGAATCCGGCTTTTACCGGATTTTGTGCTGGAGAAATCCCTGTTTTCCCATCAGGAACAGGATGAAATCCTATATGCCCTGCAAAGCCTGGCGGTTACCGGCGGCCTGCAGGACAAAACGGTGCTTTGCCGAATGAGGGTGCTTTTTCAAAGAACCCCCGCCGATTGGATCGACGTGGATTTTTCAGGCTGGGGACACGGCCCGCAGGAGAGGGAAAAATTCCTGAGGATCAAACAGGCGGTTTTGGAAAGCCGGGTGCTTTCCTTTACCTATTACAGTACCTGCGGCCAAACCACAAACCGCCGGATTGAGCCGATGAAGCTCCGGTTCCGCGGCTCCGCCTGGTATGTCCACGGCTTTTGCCTGGAAAAGCAGGAGCTCCGGGTCTTTAAGGTGAGCCGGATGGAAGGAATATCGGTGACGGAAGAAGCCTTTGACCGCCGGGCGCTGGAGCTGCCGCCCTTGGAGGAGGAAAGCCTGCCTGCTGAAAGGATGGTCTCACTTACGCTGGAGTTTGAGCCATGGTGCGCTTACCGGGTATACGATGAGTTTGACAGAAAACTGATTACCCCCGGAGAGGACGGCAGGCTGCGGGTGGCCGTTGATTTTCCCCGGGGAAGCTGGGTGCTGGGCTATCTGCTTTCCTTTGGAGATGGGGTCACGGTTCTTTCCCCGCCGGAGCTTCGGCGGGCGCTGAAAGGCCAGGGGGAACGGCTGAAGGAAAAGTATTCCTCCGCTTTATAATATGACAGCTTGTGTCAAATTATCTGTGCTAGGATGAGCCTATCAAAAGACGGGAGGAACGAGGGATGGAGCGACGGTTTTGTCAAAGCTGCGGTATGCCGCTGGGGGATGAGACGCTGCTGGGAATGGAGAGCAGCGGGAAAAATGCCGGGAATATTGTGTTTATTGCTAGTAAAAGGGCGCTTTCCCCCAGGACTGCATGATGGAGGAAATGGCGGGTGCCTGAGCTATAGCAGGAAAGAAGGCGGGACAGAGCAGCCCCGTCTGACCAGGGAGGCCATGCTGCGGTGGTTCTCCACATGAAAACGCTGGTGCAAAGGAGAGTAGGAGATGCTGGAGCTGGTGCCGGCCAAATCGATTTTGGTGAGAAATAAAGATCCCCGGTGGTTCGGCATCGACTACCAGAGGAATCTGTACCGGGGCTGCTGCCACGGCTGCATTTACTGCGACAGCCGCAGCGAATGCTATGGCATCGAGGAATTTGACCGGGTGAGGGGCAAGAAAAACGCCCTGGCCCTGTTGGAGGAGGAGCTGCGCCGCAAACGAAAAACCGGGGTAGCGGCTACCGGGGCCATGAGCGACCCCTATAACCCTTATGAGAGTGAGGCTGAATTGACCCGCGGCGGCCTGAAGCTGCTGGACCAGTACGGGTTCGGGGCGGCGGTCGCCACCAAAAGCGCCAGGATTACCCGGGACCTGGACGTGCTGAAAAGGATACAGTCACATTCTCCGGTGCTGTGTAAGATTACCGTCACCACCTGCGACGACGAGCTGTGCCGGAAGCTGGAGCCTTATCCCTCCGTAACCTCGGAGCGGATGGAAGCGGTTAGGATCCTCAGCGGCGCCGGGATTTTCACAGGGCTTTTGCTGATGCCGGTTCTGCCTTTTTTAGAGGACAGTCTGGATAATCTTCTGGGGATCGTTCGGCTTGGGGCGGAAAACGGCGCTAGGTTTATTTACCCAGCCTTTGGAGTGACCCTGCGGCAAAATCAGAGGGAATACTTTTACGATCAATTGGAAAAACGGTTCCCGGGAGAAAACCTGGCTCGGAGGTATCAGGAGAAATATGGCTCCAGCTATGTTTGCAGGGCAAGAAACGCCAAGATCCTGGGGGAGGCTTTCCGCCGTGCCTGCCGGAAGGAGGGAATTTTATATTCCATGACGGAAATTATCAAGGCTTACCGGGCACCTTACGATCCGGTGCAGACCAGCCTGTTTTAGCCCGGACCAGTCCCGGCGGAAAAAATGAAAGAAAGCCTGTTATCAGACTCATGGGGAAAATCCAGGCTGGAAGTTTTTCTGGCGGAAAACGGAGGACGGAAAGGAACGGCTTAAAAAATGGCTCAAAATAGAAACCACGGACGGGGCTATAAAAATTGCGGAAGCGGCGTGAACATCATGGGAGCGCCACGGAAGCGCTTTAAGACCGCGGGAGCGGTTTGGGCGGCTATTCTTAGAAAAGGGCTGGAAAAGCAGGCGCTTTATGAAAAAGCTCAGAAGGCATAAACAGGGCCAATAAAGAAAATTTAGAAAAACAGGAGAGCGCTGCGGCTGGGTACGCGGGCCGCAGGCTGGGAGGAGAACTGGGATGGAAAAGCTGGATTACAAAAAGCAATATAAGGATCTCTACCTGCCGCCGAAAAAACCGGTGGTGGTCGATGTTCCCGAGATGGTTTTTTTGATGGTTGACGGATGGGGAGCGCCGGAAGAACCAAGCTACCAGGAGGCGGTCTCGCTGCTGTATTCCGTGGCATTTACGATTAAGATGAGCAAAAGGAACGGCAGCCAGCCGGAGGGCTACTTTGATTATGTGGTGCCTCCTCTGGAGGGGCTTTGGAACTGCTCGGAAGAGGGGGTTCATCCGGATCGGAGCCGGTGGGTATGGACATCCCTATTGCGGCAGCCGGAATTTGTCACCGGCGAGGTGTTCCGTTGGGCCGTGGCACAGGCCGCCCGCAAGAAGCCGGAGCTGGATTACGCCAGAGTGCGTCTGGAACCCTACGGCGAGGGGCTTTGCGTTCAGATGCTGCACATGGGCCCTTACAGCCGGGAACAGGAAACCGTTGATACGCTGGCAGCCTTTTTGGAAAGGGAGGGGCTGGTCTATGACCATGGGCGCCGCCATCATGAGATTTATTTGTCCGATCCCAGGAGGTGCGCTCCGGAACGGCTGAAAACGGTGCTCAGGCTTCCGGTGAAAAGAAAAATCGTGTGAGAGGTATAAAAAACAGGCGGAGAATTTCTCCGCCTGTTTTTTATACCGGATTTTTGAGGGAACGGAAGCTTCCTTATGGAAATACAGCATGAAAATACCTCCATAGCTGAAATTGGACTGGGCGGGCCGGCATCCAAGCCGGCGGAGACTGCCGTTTTTTCTGCCAAGAGGGAAGGCGCGGCCTACCGATCCTGGGGCTGATGGTTAAAATAAAACACGGCAAGCTGGGTGCGGTCCCGAAGCTCCAGCTTATCCAGAACGGCGCTTAAATAATTGCGAACCGTGCCCTCGCTGAGAAACAAGGCCTCCGCGATCTCTTTATTGCTGAGGCCCTTGGCGACCAGCGAGATAACATCCAGCTCCCGGGGGCTGACGCCGCGGGCGGCAAAATCAAATTTGTCTCCCGACTGCATCAGCTCCGGCAGCTTGGTGACGATCTCGCTGCCGAACACGCTTTGCCCCGATTCCACCGCGTGAAGGGCGGGCAGGATGCTTTCGAAATTCTGCTTGATTAAATAGCCCTTCGCCCCAAGCTTCAGGGCCTTGATAATATATTCATCGTCGGAAAACGTGGTCAGAAACAAAATTTTCGCCTCCGGAGCCTCCCGGAGAATCAGCTCTCCCGCCTCCAGGCCGGTGAGGCCGTCCATACGGATGTCCATCAGCAGCACATCGGGCCGCAGACGGCGGTAAAGAGAAACAGCTTCCCGCCCGCTGCCGCCGGTACCGACTACCTTCACCTGGGGATCGGTTTCCAATATGGTTTTCAGCGAGGCGCAGACCAGGGCGTCGTCGTCAATAATCAGCAGCTTCATGAACATCCTCCTTTGGAATGGTGATGAAAAGCCGGAACCCGTTTTTCCGGCTGACGGTCAAGTTGCCGTGGAAAGCGGCCAGCCTTTCCTCCATGTTTCTCAGGCCGATGCCCGCCCTGTCTCCGGCAGCCTGCCGGGTACCGTTGTCCTGCACGATCATTTGGTAAAAGCCCGGAAATTCCACTGCGGAAACCTGGGCCGCGGTGGCGTTGGAATGGCGCATAATATTGGAAAGGGCTTCACGGACGATGGCGATCAAACAGTATTTCAACTCCAGCGGCATGGCGCCGCAGTCGTATTGCAGGCTGATCGGACAGAAGGTAAAGCCGCGGCACAGGGTTTCCAGCTGAGAGCGAAGATCAATAGATTCCTCATGCAGGTCGTGGACGCTTTCCCGTATACTGTCCATGGCCTGGGATAAGGTGGATTTCAAGGTGTCCAGCTGGGCGTTCAGCTCCGGCTCCTGACGGTGGACCGCCTTGAGCGCTCCAAGCTGCAAAATGGAGCGGGAAAGAAGATGTCCCACGCTGTCGTGGATTTCCCGGGCGATCCGGTTGCGCTCGTTTAAGGTGGCGACCTGGATTTCGTAATCCTGCTTTTCCAGCAGCTCCTTGTTCTTTTGCTCCAAATGGAGAGAAATCTCTTTTGCGTTATCGGTCAGGTCCTTATAGTCCCGGCGGGAGCGGCTTAAGGCCAGAGTCCGCAGCTTCAGCAGAGCGGAAAGGCCGGTATATAGGAAAAATACGGCCATCGCTAAGGGTGACACCCGCCCAAGCTGAAAAAATACGGCTGACGGAAGAAGCAGGTAAACGGCGCGGAAGCAGGGCCTCCATAGGTCATAGGAGAGAAAAGGAATAAAAAGAAAAAATTCCGGCCGCAGGCAGCCGGCGGCTAGAAAGCCGATGGAACTGCAAAAGGAGAATTTTTCCGGGAAATAGCTGTTCAAAGAGGAAAGGCATAAAGCCGCCAATAGAGCCGCCAGGCACCAGGGGGAAAAGGCTTGCAGGGGCAGCAGCAAAACACAGCATAAAAAAAGGATCAGCTTATCCAGAAGCTCGCCCATAAAATGATCTCCTTTCCCCTGTGAAATTTGCCCTTAAGGCGTCAAAGGGAGCGCGGACGAAGCCTTCCGCAGGAGGCTCCGGGCCGTGCGCCGCAGGCTCCGGCTTGGCCCTTAGCTTTTTCGAAAGGCGCTTGGGCGGTTTTGAACCGGAGCTCTATTTCTATCTTAGCACGGGAAAAACCCCGGTGGCAAGAGGAAGGGGGAAATGGTGACATTTGTCACGGTGAAACAGGAGGCCAGGCACTGGCCCGGGACGGATTTTTTCCGTATGATAGTACCATGAAAGAAATAGGAGGACGAAACCCATGATGATACAAGTGGAAAACCTGGTGAAGCGCTACGGCGACGTGGTGGCCCTGGACCATTTCAATTTACAGATCGCCGAGGGCGAAATTTTTGGCCTGCTGGGGCCCAATGGATCGGGGAAAACCACCGCGATCAACTGTATGCTTTCCTTGCTGAAATATGACCGGGGCGCCATTAAGCTGTTCGGCAGGCCGATGGGGCCGGACGCTTATGACCTGAAGCGGGAAATCGGTGTGGTAATGCAGAACGTAGCGGTGTTTTATGAGCTGACGGTCTATGAGAACATTAATTATTTTTGCAGCCTGTATCTAGACGACAAGCGCCAAAGGCAGCGGCTGGTAGAGGAGGCCATTGAGTTCGTGGGCCTGGAGGATTACCGGAGGTTTCTGCCCAAGCGGCTCAGCGGGGGCCTGCTCCGCCGCCTGAATATCGCCTGCGGCATCGCCCATAAGCCCAAGCTGATCTTTTTAGACGAGCCTACCGTGGCGGTGGATCCCCAGAGCAGGAACAGCATTTTAGAAGGAATCCAAAAGCTCAACCGGGAGGGCGCCACCGTGGTATACACCTCTCATTATATGGAGGAGGTGGAGCAGATCTGCACCCGGATCATGATTATGGATAAGGGCAAGGCGGTGGCGGTGGGCACCAAGGAGGAACTGAAGGCTATGATCGGCGCGGGAGAGAAGGTCACGGCGGAAATTTACCGGCTGGATCAGGAAAATCTGGCAGAGATCAGGAGGCTTGCCGGCGTGCGGGGGGTAAGCTATGAGGAGGGCCTTCTGACGGTTCGGTTTAAAAGCGGCGGACATAATCTAATCACCCTGCTGGATTACCTGAAGCAGAGGGAAATCCCATTCGGCAGGATTTACTCCGAGCCGCCCACTCTAAACGACGTGTTTTTGGAGATTACGGGCAAGCAGCTGAGGGATTAAGGAGGTACACCATGTTTATCACTGGATTTGTAACCAGGATCAAATGCGCGTTCCGGGATAAGGAAATGATTTTCTGGACCCTTTTATTTCCCGTGATGCTGGCGACCCTGTTTTATTTCTGCTTTTCCAACCTGGATTCGGCGGACGCCTTTTCCCCGGTGAAAACCGCGGTAGTGGCCGACCAGGACTACCGGCAGGCTGCCGGCTTTCAGGCCGCCTTAGAGGAGGTTTCCAAAGAAGGGGAGGATAGGCTGTTACAGCTTACCCGGGTGGAAACCCGTGAGGAGGCGGACCGGCTGCTGGAGGATGGCCGGGTGGAGGGATATCTGACCATAGAGGATGGGGCTCCCAAGCTGACGGTAAGGGACGACGGGCTTAACCAGACTATTTTAAAAAGCTTTTTGGACCAGTATTTGCAGATTTCCGCGACCGCCGCCCATATTCTGGAGAGAAATCCTCAGGCAGCTCAGCAAGGGCTGCTCACCGATTTGATGGGACAGCAGGAGTTTACCCGGGAAATTTCCCTGTCTAATGCGAAGCCGTCCCATCAGCTGCCTTATTTTTACGCGCTGATCGCTATGGTATGCCTGTACGGAAGCTTTCAAGGCCTAACAAGCGCCTTTTACCTGCAAGCCAATTTATCGGCTCTGGGAGCCAGGAGGTCCATGGCGCCCAGAAAAAAGCTGGCGATGATTACAGCCGATATGCTGGGCAGCCTGGCGGTGCATCTGCTCACCATGCTGGTTCTGCTCTGTTATCTGCTTTTGGTTCTGCGGCTGGATTTCGGAAACCAGATCGGCTATCTTCTGCTGACGGTGCTGGTGGGAAGCATCGTAGGCGTCTCGTTAGGAGCGTTGGTGGGAGCCGCCTTAAGGATCAAGGTGGAGGCCAAAACCGCGATTTTGATTACCTTGAGCCTGGCCTGCTGCTTCCTGGCGGGACTGATGGTGGAGGGGATCAGCTACGCCATTCAGCAGAACGCGCCGGCGGCGGCCTGGCTTAATCCGGCGGCCAGGATTTCCGACGCGTTTTACTGCTTGTATTATTATGATAACCACACCCGGTATTTTATGGATCTTGGAGTGCTGTGCGCTATGGCGGCGATATTCGGCTTAGGCGCCATGGCCTGCTTGAGGAGGCGGAAATATGAAAGTATTTAATCTGTGCGCCAAGGTGACAAAACGGCATCTGGTTTCCTTGGGCGTGTATTTGGGGATTTTCGCCGTGCTGGCCGTAATGCTTACCGCTTTCAACAATACCAGCCAAAGCCTCAGCTTTGAGGCGGTCAGGCCGTCGGCGGCCATTGTCAACCGGGATGGGGAATCGGCGCTGGTCAGAGGGCTGGAGGATTTCCTGGCGGGATATGCGGATATGGTGAAGCTGGAGGATGACCGGGAAGCCCTTCAGGACGCCCGCTTTTTTGACGCGGTGGATTATATTCTGATCATCCCCCAGGGCTTCGCAAAGGACTTTTCCCAGGGCGGAGGCACTCTGGAGAAAAATACCCGGTTTACCTCGGCCGAGGGGCGTTACGCCGATCTGCTGGTGAACCGGTATTTAAGCGCCGCCAGAGCGTACCGGCAGGCGGCGCCGGAGCTGTCTGAGGAGGAGCTTTTAGAGGCGGTGAAGGCGGATGCTTCGGTGCAGGCGGAGGTAGAAAAGAAAAGCTTCCTGGAAAGCCAGCCCATCGATGAGAGCTTTCAGGTGTATTTCAGAACCTTACCCTATATCATGATGGCGGTTTTGATTCTAGCGGTCACCACGGTGATGATGGTGTTCAACAAGCCGGACCTGCGGATGAGAAACCTGTGCGCCCCGGTCAAGCTGCGTCATGTAAATCTTCAGCTGGCCTTATACAACGTATGCCTGGGCGGGGTGGCATGGCTGGTGCTGTGCGCCATGGCGTTCCTGTTTTACGGCGGCCGTATCCAGGGAACGGATGTCAGGCTGGTCCTGCTGATCCTGCTCAACAGCATATGCTATCTGTTTGTCTGCCTTAGCGTGGCCTTCCTGCTGGGAAACTTTGTCAAGGACGGGGGCGGGCAGAATATCGCCGCCAACTTTATCTCCTTGGGGCTCAGCTTCCTCGGCGGCTCCTTTGTCCCTCTGGAGCTTTTGGGAGACAGTGTGCTTCAGGTAGCCCGCTACACGCCTTCCTACTGGTATAACCACGCGGTGGAAGCCATCTCCGGCCTGGTCCGCTTCGACAGCCAGGCCCTGGGCCCGGTTTTCATTTCCATGGCCATTCAAACCGGCTTCGCCGCCGCTGTTTTTTCCGTGGCTCTGGTGATCAGCAAGTTCCGCCGGCAGCGGACCGAGGGCTTTGCCTCCGTTAAAACGGAGATGGCGTAGCGAGGCTTTCCCGCAGAAGAGGGAACATCGCCAGCGGCGACGGCGCGGGATTGTGCAAGGCAGAAAAATTTGTGTTTCCTTGGCCTTTAGGGCTATCCTGGAAAAAGACCGCAAAAGGGCACCGGCGCTCAAGCGCCGGTGCCCTTTCAGCTTCCGCCTTTAAAGGATGGCCGCCGGTTACCGATCGGAGGCGTAGCGGATCCCCCACTCCCTGCGAAGCTGGTCGATCACGCCGCAGATTTTCAGGCTTTCCTCCCAGGTGAAATCGGGACATTCCAGCAGTCCCTGCGCCAGGCATTCCTGCACCCGGAGAACCTCAAACTGCATCCCGGTGGCCGGATAAGGAAGCTCGACGCTTTCCGGTTCGCCCTGGTTGGGGATAAACTGAAGCTGGCTGGGACAGCACAGATTCGGCCCCAGGGTGATACGCCCCTTTTCCCCAAAGATCGTAGTGGTGGCGTTGCCCTCCATATCAAAGCCGGCACTCAAAAAGGCGGCCTTGCCATCGCCGTATTGCAGCAGCATATCCGCGTGGATGTCCACCTCTCCGTTGGTGCGGCAGCAGGACATGATTTTTTCCGGCCCCTGGGGAAACGCCAGAAAGGCCATGCCCAGCGCATAAACGCCTACGTCCCGCACCGCGCCTCCGGTGTGGGCCAGAGAGGCCTTCCAAAGCTGCCAGTCCTTTGGGTCGGCCAAAAAGGAGTGAAAGGAGTGAACGGTGAGCACCTGCCCGATTTTTCCCTCCTGAAGCCACTGGCGGGCCTGCCGTACCGCAGGAAAGCACCGGGTCCACATGGCTTCCATCAAAAAGGTGTGGTTTTTCTCAGCCAGCCGGATCATTTCTTCCGTTTGGGCGGCGTTATCCGCCATAGGCTTTTCACACAGCACCGCAACCCCGGCGTTCAGGGCCGCGGACACATAATCCATATGGGTGTCGTTCGGCGTGGCGATATACACCACGTCAGGCTTGGACTCCCGGAGCATTTTTTCAAAATCGGTATAAGAAGAAGCAAACCCGTATTTTTCCGCATAGGCTCTGCCGTTTTCCTCGCTGCGGGAAACCACTGCGGTTCGTTCGGCGCCGGGAGCCTCAAGCATTCCCTGAGCAAACCGCCCGGCGATAAATCCAGGGCCGACCACGGCCCATTTGGTTGTTTTCATAAGCTGACCCTCCTATTGCCATACATATTTTAACAGGGAATCGAAACTGCCCGCTGTTACGCTCATTATACAAGACGCCCGCTGGAAAAGCAACGAGCCGCGGCGGGGATAACGAGAATTTTTACGGCAAAATACGGCAGAAATCCCTACCTCTGGGACGGGAACTGTGGTATAATAGCCTCGCTTAGGTTTCCGCGGCAAAGCTGCCGTCAATAAAAATAAATATAAAACCGTAAGCTGCAACGATGGAAGGGGCGAGCGTTATGCGGCTTTTTCTGGCAATTTTATTCGAGGAGCCTGTGAAGGACAGGCTCTGCGAGGCGATGGAGCTGATCCGGCGGAGCACCCGGACAAGCCGGCTCACCCGGCGGGAGAATCTTCATTTGACGCTGGTGTTTCTGGGAGAACTCCGAGAGGCGGGAAAGGTGCGGGAGGCTATGGAGGAAATCCGGACCGGCCCCTTTCCTCTGGAAATCCGGGGCCTGGGCAGATTTCAACGAGACGGCGGAGATCTTTACTGGGCCGGAATAGAGCCCTCCTTACCGCTGCAAAACCTGTACCTGGAGCTGAAAAACGCTCTGGCAGGCAAGGGGATTGCGGTTGAGGACCGGCCGTACCGTCCGCACCTGACGTTAGCCCGGCAGGCGGTAGAAAAGCCGGAAACCCCTTTTTACACGCTGAAAAACCGGTTGGAGCCGGTAAAAACCAAAGCCGCCGCCGTCAGTCTGATGAAGTCGGAGCGAATCGAGGGAAGGCTGGTTTACACAGAGCTGTACCGCAAGGAGCTGCGAAAAAATAAAGGAAAGGAAGCGATGCTGTGAAATCCTACCGTAAGGAGCTGTGGTTCCGTGTGCCGAGCCGCAGAGGCCTGGTAAACATCACAGGCGAGGTTGAGAAAGCGCTGGAAGAAAGCGGCGTCCAGGAGGGACTGGTTTTGGTCAACGCCATGAATATTACGGCCAGTGTATTTATCAACGATGATGAGCCTGGACTTCACCGGGACCTGGAGGCTTGGCTGGAAAAGCTGGCGCCGGAAAAGCCCTACGGCCAGTACCGCCATAATGGCTATGAGGACAACGCCGACGCCCATCTGAAGCGGTCGGTGATGGGAAGGGAAGCCGTGGTGGCCGTAACCGGAGGGCGCCTGGATTTTGGCACCTGGGAGCAGATTTTTTACTATGAGTTCGACGGCAGGCGGGAGAAGCACGTCCTGGTGAAAATTATCGGAGAATAAGCCATGAAGAAATTGATTTTAGTGGGCGGTACCATGGGCGTGGGAAAAAGCTCGGTATGCAGGGCGCTTCATCAAAGGCTGATGCCGTCGGTATGGCTGGATGGGGATTGGTGCTGGAATTTAAATCCCTTTGAGGTCACTGAGGAGACAAAGGCCATGGCAATGGATAACATCGCCCACCTGCTGGGAAGCTTCCTAAGATGTTCCCAAACGGAATATGTGATTTTTTCCTGGGTCATGCACCAGCAGGAAATCATCGACGAGCTTTTGTCCCGGCTGACGGGAACGGCGTTTACCCTGTATTCCTACTCCCTGGTATGCTCGGAGGAGATTTTAATACAGCGGCTGGAAAAAGATATCCGCCGGGGGCGCCGTCACCCAGATGTGCTGGAGCGGAGCAGAAAGAGGCTGCCTCTCTATCAAAGCCTGGATACCTGGAAATTGGATGTGGGGAGGCGCACGCCGGAGGAAGCCGCTGAGAAAATAAAGACTGACATAGCTGGCTGACCCTGGTGCTTCCGGGCCTTTTAGAAAGCCCCTTAAGAAGATGAACGGGGAAAGCCCCTTTAAGGGGCTTTCCCCGTTTTCCAGCCTTAGCAAAGACAGCAGAAAGCTTTTAAGATTTCTCTTATTTCTTTAGGCCGTAAAATACACTCATGGCCTTTTCTACATCGTTTTTCATAGCGTCTCTGGCAGCGCAGGCGATGTCATGATAATAAATCACGTCGGGATGATCCTTCAGGTAAGCCTTGGCGGCGTTTGTACCCTCCCGGGCCATATAGGTGTAATAATTGATTTTCCGCACGCCGCGCTTGATGGCTTCCACGTAGTCCTCAGGGCTGACGCCGGAGCCTCCGTGCATTACCAGCGGCACGCCGGTGAGCTGGTGGATCTTCTCGATTCTGGGGAAATCCAGCTTAGGCTTGGCGGTGTAAATACCGTGGGCGGTGCCGAAGGAACAGGCCAAGGCGTCTACGCCCGTATCCTTGACGAACTGCTCCGCCAGGGACGGGTCGGTATAAGTGGCGGGATCGTTTTCGTGAGCCATACCGGCGCCCTCCGCTTTTCCTAGGCTTCCGATTTCCGCTTCCACATTGGCGCCGTATTCTCTGGCCATCGCTACGGCCTTTTTGGTGTTAGCCACGTTCTCCTCATAGGGCAGGGCGGAGCCGTCGTACATTACGGAGGTGAAGCCCAGCTCCAGAGCCTGCTTTAAATAGTCCAGAGTCTCGCCGTGATCCAGGTGGACGCATACGGGAACCGACGCCCTTTTCGCCAAGGCGACCATGACAGGGCCGATAACAGAAAGGGGAGTGACCGGCTCGTGAAGCTGAGCGTGGGCCACAATGACGGGTACCTGATGCTCCTCTGCCTTATCGACGGCGGCCTGCAGGCTTTCCAGGGTGGGCGTGTTGAACGCGGCGATAGCGTACTGCTTTTCTTCAGCGATTTTCAATACCTGGTTTAAAGTGGCTAACATTTTTTTACCTCCCAATAGCTTCTTTTTCAAATTTATAAACAGACTGATTTCAAAAGATAAAACGCCTTAAAAAACGTTTTATCTTTTTTATTATACTTAGGTTCGGAGGAAAAAGAAAGTGGAATTCCAAAATTTCATTTAGAAATTCCACTTTTGACAGAGACGCTCCGCGACCCGCCGGAAAAAGCATCAGAATTTATTCAGGGGAATTGGCCGCAGCGGCTGCCAAAGCGCCTTGCGGAAGCAGCCTTCTTTCAAGGACAAAGCGGGTAGGATAACGATGGAGAGACTGATAAAACAGACGGATGAAGCCAGAGGGAGCCTTACCCTTTGCGCACCGGCAGTCCAAAGAATTGGAACAGCGGAGTTTCAGCGGCCCTGGGGTCCGGTTCGACGCCCTTACAGGGTACGCAAGGCAATGTTTCCGGCAGTGCCTGGAGTATCATACATGATTTTAATTTAAAGCGCGGGGGCTTCCGCGGGGCTGGCAGCCGACAGCGAACGGATCAGCATTTGATAGGCATAGGCTCTGGCCTGGGGCTCAGGCAGAAGCTGAGCCTGCAGGGATGCCAGATAGGAGCCTACGGCGCCTAAAAAGCACATGGTCTGGTATTCCTCGGAGAAGCCTCCGGAGATCAGCCCTTCCTCTGCCCCAAGCGCCAAAATCCGGCGGATCTGCTCCTGGACGACATTGCGGATTTCCTCTGCGGGCTCCTGACCCTCCAGGCAGCGCTTCATTTCGAAGCAGGAAAAACCGGAAACCATATGAAAAAAGGAAAGCCTGCTCTGAACCGCTTCCGCCACGGTGGTCATAGAGGACTCCACCGCGATCCGAAAGCCCCGATCCAGAGGGATCAGGCCCTGGAGGGCGGTGAGCTCCCGGCGCATGTAATAGCACACTGCGGCGGCGGTCATAGCTTCCTTAGAGGGGAAATACTCGTATACAGTTCCCTTTCCAATGCCCGCCCGGGCCGCGGTTTCCGATACGGTCAGGGCTTCCAGGCTTTTTCCCTCCATTACCAGGCTGATGACAGCCTCTAAAACCGCCGTTTTCTTATCCTGAGGGCTGTTCACTGCTTTTTTCTCCTCGGGACCGCTCACGATAAATCATCCTCCAAATCTACTTTCTTCATGGGCCTTTTATGGAATACGTCGTAAAGCACCGGCACCACAAGCAAGGTCAGCAGGGTGGCGTAGGTGAGGCCGCCAATGGTGACGATAGCCATGGGCTGGGTCATTTCCGCACCGTCTCCCAGGCCCAGAGCCATGGTGACCATAGCTAAAATGGTGGTCAGGGCGGTCATCAGAATGGGACGCAGGCGGGTGCGGCCGGTCTGGATCAAGGCATCCTTTTTGTCCACCCCCTCCAGCCGCAGCTGGTTCACATAGTCCACAAATACAATGCCGTTGTTGACCACCACGCCGGCCAGCATTAAAAAGCCCAGCATGGCGATAATGGAAATGGGGCTGCCGGTGAGCCACAAAGCCAGAAGGCCGCCGGTGAAGGCCAGAGGAATGGTAAACATGACGATAAAGGGAGACAAAAGGCTCTGGAACTGGGCCACCATAATCAGATAGATAAACACCACGGCCAGAACGATCATCAGAATCAGGTCGTTCATGGCGGAGTTGATGGTTTCGGTTTCGCCCTGGATCTCTACGGTGTAGCCCTCGGGCACCTCGTAGGCCGCCAGCTTTTCCTCCAGCTCACGGCTCACCAGGCCGATATTATGGTCGTTATCCACGCCGGCGGTCACGGTCATATACCGCACCTGGTTTTCCCGGTTAATGGAGCTGACGCTTTCCGCGTCCTGGGCCTCGGCGATCTCATGGAGGGGAACGGCTTCTGTTTCCCCGGTCTGCTGGTTGGTAACGGAAATCTCATGGGACATCAGGCCTTCCCGGGTCAGAGCATCCTCCGGGCTTTTTACCACGATCACCGGCAGGTCATCCGAGCCGATGGTCAGAGTGGTAGCGGTGGCTTCCGTCTGCAGAGCGGCGGCGATTTCCTGATAGACCTGGGCCACGGTCAGGCCGTGCTCCATAGCCTTGTTTTTATCCACTACGATCCGGGTTTCCATATCCCCCTCGGTGATGCCTCCGGTCACCTCGGTGGTGCCCTCGATTCCGCTGAGCATCTCCACCAGATCCTGGGAGATATCGTTCAGGGTATCCACGTCGTCCCCTTTGACCTCCAGGGAGATTCCGCTGCCGCCCAGCGCGGACATATCCATGGTGGAGGCGGAAACGCTGAGCTCACAGTCCAGATCCTGGGTAGCTCCGGTGATTAATTCCGCCATTTGGGCGTTGGAGCGGGTGCGGCCGTTTTCCTTCAATAAAATATAGAAGCTGTAGGTGTTGCCGGAGGAGGACGAGCTCATGGACATTCCGCCGGAGATCGCACCTACGGTTTCCACATCGTCCAGGCCGCCGATCCGGCTCATGACCTCGTCGGCCATTTCATAGCCTTCCTGCTGGGTAGCCTCCTTGGGCATTTCCATGGTGGCCATCATCTGGGGGGAATCCATCTCCGGCATGAAGGCGGTGCCCATGTTTACCGCTTCAAAGACAGCGAATACCAGCAGCGCCAGCACGCCGGCGATGACCACGATTTTATGCTTTAAGGAGAACCGCAGCACCTTTTCGTAGCCGTTGGTAAAGCCTTCGAACCAGCGGTGCTTCTTCTCCTTGGTTTTCCGCAGCATGGTGGAGCCCATGGCGGGCACCAGGGTGAGGGCGACCACCAGGCTGGCCAGCAGGGAATAAGCGATGGTCAGTCCCATGTCGGTGAAAAGCTCTCTGGAGATGCCCTGAGTGAACACGATGGGCAGAAATACGCAGATGGTGGTCAGGGTGGAGGCGAAAATGGCTCCCGCCACCTGGGTGGCTCCCTTGACAGCGGCCTTTGCCGCCGGTACCCCCTGGTTTCGCAGCCGGTAGATATTCTCGATGACCACGATGCTGTTATCCACCAGCATACCGACCCCCAAGGCGAGGCCGGACAGGGAGATGATGTTTAAGGTAATGTCGGTGAAGTACATCAGCACCATGGCGAATAGTACGCTGATGGGAATGGAGAAGGCGATAATCACCGTGGGCTTGACATCCCGCAGGAACAGGGCCAGCACCAGGATCGCCAGAATACCGCCTAGGATCAGGTTTTGCAGCACCGACTGGATGATCATATTAATGTAGTCCCCTTGATCCATCAGAGGGATAATATGTAAATCGGGGTTTTCCGACTGAAGCTTCCCGATGGCCTCGTTGATCCGCTGGGATACGGTAGCCGTGGACGCGGTGGACTGCTTTTGAAAGGACAGGACCACGCCCTCATTGCCGTTGACCTTGGCATAGGCTTCCCCGGCGTTGCTGGTCTGCTCCACAGAGGCTACGTCGGAAAGACGGATGTCGCCTATGCCCTCCGTGCCGATGGAAAACAGCACGCTGTCCTGAAGCTCCTCGATGCTGCCGTACTGCTCTCCGACCTTTACCAGATACTGCTGCCCGCTTTCAGAATCCAGATAGCCGGCGGGCATATTGAAGTTCTGAGCCGTCAGGATCTGGCTGATCATTTCCTGGGTGATCACGCCGGAGATATCGGCTTTTTCCAGGGCCTGCTCTCTCGCTTTTTCAAATTCCGCCTTGGCGGCGTCCAGCTGGCTTTGGCCGGATACGATCTGGGCGCTGGCCTGGGCAAATTCGCTGCCTGCTGTCAGCTTGCCGCTTTCCAGCTGCTCGTAGCCGTCCTGGGCGGCTTTCAGCTGCTCCTCCAGCTGAGGCCTCATGGCCGCCAGGGTGGCCTGGCGGGTCTTGATATTTTGCAGCTCGGTATCGATTTCCGTGATTCTGGCCTGAGCGTCGGCAATGGTGCCGGGCAGGGAATCCACGGTTTCCTGCAGCTGGCCGATCCCATCCGTCATCTGGCGGAGACTGTCCTGGGTCAGAGAGGCGAAAGCCTCTCCCAAGGTGGGGATGGAGGACACGGCGGCTCGAAAGCTCTCAAACTCCTCCGGGGACAGGGCTAACAGCTCCTCCGCCGTGGAGGCGGGCAGACCGTTGGGGAACAGGGCCGCGCCGGTGGGGGTGGACACGAAGGCCTCAAGCCCCTGAAGGCCGGTGTTCACAGCCTCATAGCTTTGCTGAAGCTGGGTTAAGGCGGCCTGAGCCTCCGCCAGGCCGTCCTGGGCCTGCTTCAGCCCGCCGGCATAGGCGGCCCGCTCCGTCTCGAAGCCCGCCTTTTGAGAGGACAAAATGGTGTCCTCCGCCAGCAGGGCGTTCAATTGGGCCACAGCGGAATCTACCTGAACGCTGCCGGCGGTCAGCTGGGAAACCGCGCCCTCCTGGCCGGACTCCAGCTGCTGTCTGCCCTCGTCCAGCTTGGCCTGGGCGTCGTCCAGCTCCTTTTTCGCATCGTAAAGCTGGGCGTCCACCGCCTGGAGCACCCTATCGTTCAGCTCGTCGATTTTGCCCTGGTCCAGGGTGATTTTCAGCTGCTGCTCCACCAGGCCCGAGGCTGTGACAGAACCGACGCCGTCCACCCGCTGGAGGGCGGGAAGCACCGTGTCGTTCACCAGCTTGGTGACTTCCTCCACGCTTTTGCCCCCGGCGTCTACGCTGGCCACCATCACCGGCATCATGTCCGGTGAGATCCGCATCATGGTGGGAGAGCCGACCCCGTCGTCGAACTTGGCTTTTACCTGGTCCAGCCGGTTGGAGATCTCAATGGAGGCGGAGTCCATATTGGTGCCCTGCTCAAATTCCAGCATGACGATACTGGCGTTTTCACTGGATATGGAGCTGACGCTTTTTACGCCGGATAAAGTGCTCAAGGCCGATTCCATCGGCTTTGTCACGCTGGATTCCACCTTTTCCGGGCTTGCCCCTGCGTAAGTGGTGGATACTACCACATAGGGAAGCTCAATGTTGGGAAGAAGATCGGTGGTCATATTCATGAAGGAGACCGCTCCTAGAATGAAAACCATGATAACGGCAACCACGACGGTAAACGGTTTTTTAACGCTGAATTTTGAGAGCATGGAATAGTCCTCCTGGCGATCTGTTTTCTGCCGACCGACCGGTCGGTCAATACACGCCAGTATTATAGCACACAGAGGAAAAAAGAATAAAACAATTTGTAAATTTTTTCAGAGATCCTGCTGTGCTTTTTAGAAAAGCCGTGTTATAATAGCTTCAGCTTCCAGGCATAAAATTGGTAACGCTATGGCTTTTATGTCCTGTTTTGCGGCTTGATTAGCGCGGAAGCCTCCCGCGGCGCCGCAGCAGGCTGGGATAATAAAATTTTTTGGAAGGTCAAGGGAATATAATTACTATTTGTATTATAAATTGATAGATATACTTTTAGCTTTTGAAAAAAGCTTGATAATCATTGAAACAATGGGGAAAAGTCTTTCGATAGGTCTGGAAAGACGCTGATAGATGAAAGGAGGAAGCTGTATCATCATGGGCTTTCAGAATAAAACGGCTGTCATTACCGGCGGCGCTTTAGGGATCGGCAGATGCTTGACCCGGGCGTTTGCGGATGCTGGATGCAGGATCGCTTTTTTTGACTGCGGCCAAAGGGCTGGAGAGGAAAACCTGAATTTTCTTCAACGAATGGGAAAAGACGCTCTATTTTTCTGCGGGAATGGGGAAGCCCCAGAAGCGTTGGAAGCGTTTGTTCAGAAAACAATTAATACATATGGTAATATTGATTATTTAATAAACAATATGTGCATCAATCGGGGAGGGCTTTTGACTCCTTGCGGCTATGAGGACTTCCTGGCGGTTTTAAAGGTGGGGGTTGCGGCTCCTTACTATTTGACCCAGCGGTTTCTGCCCTATTTTAATTCGGGAGGCTGTGTGGTGAACCTTTCTTCCACCCGAGCGGTCCAGTCCCAGGAAAACACGGAAAGCTAAACGGCGGCCAAGGGCGGCGTCGCCGCCCTGACCCACGCTATGGCGGTCAGCCTGGCGGGCCGGGTTCGGGTGAACGCCATCGCCCCCGGCTGGATCGACACCGGCGCCTATTATCGGGAGGGCTATGTTCCCGGGGATTCTCCTGCGGACCGGAGGCAGCATCCATCCGGAAGAATCGGCGTGCCGGAGGATATCGCCCGGACGGCGCTGTTTTTATGCGACGAGGAAAACAGCTTTATCAATGGGGAAACCATCACAGTGGATGGCGGCATGACGAAGCTGATGGTGTACCATAACGACTGCGGATGGAAATATCGGCCGGAAGAATAGCAGAAAAAAGGGCGCGGCCGTAGGCGGAGAGAACGCAGCGTTTTTACACTTAGAGAATAGGAGCAGCGGCGCTTTTCAATATGCTGGAGGGCTGCTTCCCGGAAAAGAGGCGTTTTCCAGAGGAAAAGCCGGCTGCCTGGACAGAGCCGGCGCCGGCTCCTGAATTGATTTCCCACCGCAAAAAGATATCCATACTCTGGAATTTTGGAACGGCGAGCGTTATTGTAAATTTTCCTGAGCCGCCGCAATGGGCGGGAATTTTCTGTGCACCAAGAAACAGCCGGGCGGACGGGCCTTTGACTGTCCGCAAATAAATATTATGAAAGGAAAATATCAGATGGAAAAATTTGAATATCCGGTTCGGACCGATGAAGAGGGCTTTTACAACGTGACCCGGCAGGTGAGGGACGCAGTGGGGAAAAGCGGGGTTCAGGATGGCGTCTGTGTGATTTACAGCCCCCACACTACCGCGGGGATCACGATCAATGAAAACGCGGATCCCAATGTAGTGAAGGATATGCTGTTCGGCCTGAAAAAGACCTTCCCGGACCGTCCGGAGTACCGGCACATGGAGGGGAACACGACAGCCCACCTGAAGGCCAGCTTCATGGGCAGCAGCGCCACAGTGCTGATCGAAAACGGCGGCCTGGTGCTGGGCACTTGGCAGGGAATTTACTTCTGTGAGTTCGACGGCCCGAGAAACCGCCGGTTTTACGTCAAGGTGCTGGGCAGCGTTCCTCAGGGGGAAGCGCGGTTCTGCTGAGTCCGGGAGAGCGGGTGGCAGCGCAGGGCTTTTAGGCGGATTTTTTGCCGTGAGGCGGCGCTGGGAAGGCTTTCCCTCAATGGGGGAAAGCCGTGGAAATCGTTAACAGCGTTGGCGATCCTGGCAAACGCGGAACGGGCGCGGTGGATCCCTGGTAATGGGAAGAATCCTAAGCTTTATTGAATGATAGGGAGAAAAAATGAAACGGATCGCAGCGGCTATTTTGAGAAGGAACGATAAAATATTGATTTGCCGGAGAGGCCCAGGCGGAAGCTGCGGCTATCTTTGGGAATTTCCCGGCGGGAAAATTGAACCGGGAGAAACCGGAGAGGACTGCGCTGTCCGGGAGTGCCGGGAAGAGCTGGGAGTGGAAATCCAGCTCCAGGGGCTGCGGGAGGAGACTGTGTATGAATATCCCGACGGGCTGTACGGCTTTGCGTTTTACGACGGGGTAATTATCAGCGGAGAGCCGGAAAAAAGGGTTCATCTGGAGATCCGCTGGGTTTCTCCGGAGGAGCTGACAGATTTTTCATTCTGCCCCGCAGACCGTCCCATGGTGGAGCGGCTCAGCAGGCCGATTTAGGGAAAACGCCGCTTTTGCTCCGGCCTTAGCCTTTTTGCGGATTTGGGAGGATGTTCCGGGTAAGGTGAAAATAGTGCTGCCCGTTTGGATCTGTTCATCCGGCAGGCAGCGGCCAGTCGGGTCCAATGGCCAGGCTCCGGCGCTGCGTAAGGAAATGTAAAGCTGTTGACAGCAGTATGGAAAGCGGAGGAAAAGCCTCGGCCTTCGATTTCAGTGCCGGCCGGATTCCAATGAAAATGGAAAGGGCGGCAGGCGGGGAAAAGGAGCCGGCGCAAAAAGCGCCCCGACGAAATAGCCAGGGCGCTTATAGGACCGGAGCAGTCAAAACAAATATAGGAGTTTATTCCGTTTCACCTTGAATTTCCTCTTTTACGAACATCAAAATAAACCCAAGAAGCATTAGGCCGGCGGCGATCCAGATGGCTGGATTTCCGAATTTTTGCGAGGCTACCGCGCCGATCGCGGCGCCTATGGCGAACACGAGGATGATAAAGTAATAGTGGAGGCTTTTTCGTTTTAACTCCGGGTCCTTGGTGATATGGTATCTGCATAAAAGCTCAGTGCCGCTGCGCATATTGCCAATGCACATGGTGGTGGCGCATGGGATGCCCCGGAACTTCCGAAAGCTGTCCACCTGCATGGCGCAGGCGAAGGACATGAGTACATTGGACACCACATTAAGGCTTTGGGGAAGCAGTCCGGCGATGGCAAGCATAACGATCTCAAAAGCCAGCACGATCTGCCGCCAGTGGAGCTTTTGAAAGCTTTTACACAGCTCCCGGACCCATTCGCTTAGGTATACCCCGGCTAAAAAAGCCAGCAGGGGGAACAGGTAGTGGAGGGCGTTTTGAAAGTTGCCGCTGGCGATATTTTGGCCCAGCAGGACAATGTTTCCAGTCTGCGCGTTGGCGAAAACCTGCCCCCGGCAGTTGTAGGAATAAGCGTCCTGAAAGCCTCCCGCCAGGGTGAGCACCACGCCCAGGATCATGGATTCCGACATTTGCTTTGGCTTGCGAATCATTTGGCTCTCTCCTTTGCTTTCGCTGAGTCCGTTTTCTTCCATATTATAACTGATATCCCGCGCTTTCGCTACTGCTTCCGACGCTTAATTTTAGCGCTCTGCTGATCTGCAATCTAAATAGCGTGCTGTTTCCCGCTGGTCCGGCATATTGGTATTATAGGGCGCTTCCCTTGCGCCGGAAGGGACTGCCGGACGCGCCGGCAGAAGCCTTCCCGAAGGCTTCCGTTTTACGAGGAGGGAGAACGAGCCTTCCCATCCGCTCTCTATGCGCGGAAGATCAGGCGTTAAAATAATGAGAGCCGGCTTATGCAGTGCGGAGCGGGCGGCGCGGGCAAGCGGAGGCTTGCGCAAAGGCTGCTGAATCTATCGTCCAGCTTCAGGAGGGCTGAGAATTCTATAGCTTGGCAAAAATTTAAAGTGGAAATGGAGGAAAGGTCCGGGTTTTGTCCGGAACCTGAAAATCTATGAAACCGTTAACCTATCGTCATACCCGGATCGCCTGTTACGGCGCTTATGTGACCCAGGCCATTATCAATAATCTGGCGCCCCTGTTGTTTACGATCTTTCAAAGAAGGTTCGGAGTCACTCTGGAGGAGGTCGGCAGCCTGATCCTGATTAATTTTACAGCTCAGATTTTCGTTGATTTGGCCGCCGCCCGGTTTGCCGATAAAATCGGATACCGAAACGGAATGGTCATCGCTCATCTGTTTTGCATCGCCGGGCTGGCCTTTTTAGTGGTTCTTCCCCAGATCCTGCCCTCGGCCTTTGCCGGCCTGCTGATCGCCGTGATCATTTACGCGGTTGGCGGCGGTTATATCGAGGTGCTGATCAGCCCTCTGGTGGATAGCCTTCCCGGGGAGGAAAAGGAAAAGGCCATGAGCCTGCTGCATTCCTTTTACTGCTGGGGCCAGGCGGCGGTGGTGCTGATCTCTACTTTGCTGATCTGGGGCCTGGGAGAAAGCTTTTGGTTTTTGCTTCCCGTTTTGTGGGCGCTGCTTCCCTTGTGCAATACCTTCCTATGCGCCAAGGTGCCCGTTATCGAACCCAAGGAGCAGTCCCACCAGCCTATTCCGTTTAAAATGCTGCTGAAAAATAAGCTGTTCCTGATCGCCGTGCTGATGATGCTCGCCGCCGGCGCCTCGGAAATGGGAATGTCCCAATGGTCGTCCCTGTTCGCGGAAAAGGGCCTTCAGGTATCCAAGCTGATGGGGGATCTGCTGGGGCCGTTCCTGTTCGCTATTTTTATGGCGGTCGGACGGACGCTGTACGGCTTTTACGGCCACAAAATTAATTTAAAGAACGCCTTGCTGCTGTGCGGTCTCCTGTGTATCCTGTGCTATGGGGTCACAGCCTTGTCGCTGAATCCGCTCCTGTCTCTGGCGGGCTGCGCTGTCTGCGGCTTCGGCGTCAGTCTGCTGTGGCCCGGCACTCTCAGCGTCACCGCCCGGGGAATCCCCACGGGAGGAACCGCCATGTTTGGCCTGCTGGCGGTGGCCGGAGATATGGGCTGTGCCCTGGGGCCCTTCCTCACCGGTCAGGTGTCCGGCTTCAGCCAGTCCCTGCCGGTGGCGGCGGAGCTGTGCCAAAGCTTTGGTATTACGCTGGAGCAGTTTGGCTTAAAGGCCGGCTTGGCCGTGGCGCTGCTGTTCCCTATCCTGCTGGTAGTGGGAGTCCTTTGCTTCAAAAGACAGAAAGCGCCTCTGGACTCGTAAGAGCTCAGGGCGCTTATTTCTGGTTCCGGCCCGGCGCGGGCGGAGGCGGAACCGCTGGGGAGCGAGTCTCCGGGAATTTCCGGGCTGATAGAAATACAATGGCCAAAGAGCGGTGGAAGACTATTCGTGTAGCTCCAGCGGAAGACCGTCGGGGTCAAAAAAGAAACACAGCTTTTCCCCGGTGTAATCGTCCAGGCGGATAGGCGTGGCTTCGATTCCCAGCGCCGCCGGCTCCCGGACGGCTTCCTCTACGCTCTCCACCCGAAAGCACAGGTGGCGCAGGCCGCAGGCCTCCGGATTTGTGACGCGCTTGGGGGCGCCGGGCATATAAAAGACCTCCAGCTCCTGGTCTCCGGCCTTTAAATCCAGCTTATAGGAGCCGCGGCGCGCCTGATAGTTTTCTCGCAGCACCTGAAAGCCCAGCTTGCCGACATAAAATTCCTTGGCCCTTTCATAATCCGATACGATAATGGCCACATGGTGAATGGTGTTCAGCTTCATAAGGATCCCTCCGCTGTTAAAATTTGACGGCTGCCTCAGGGCTGTCCCTTTAGCGCGCTTTCGAAAAAGGCAGTCCGCAAGCATCGCTGATACCGATGATCGGTATCGGCAGCTTTCTATCATAATACCCGGAAAGCTGTAAAAGGAAAAGACGCTGTACGAATTTCTTTTTAAAATTGGCAATTTCAGCTTAAAAGAAAAGTAAGATTTCTGATAGAATCACTTTATTAGACATTGCGCAAATTGAGTTTCAATGGTACAATAATGAAAAAGCGTCCGAACGGCAGGACTGTTTGGGACGCTTCCGTTAGGAATTATAACTATGGGAGGTATCATACGTGAACCAGCAAGAGAAAAAAGCATTGAGTATCACTGCCTGTAAAGTCCGTATGGGTGTGATCGAGGGCACTTACCATGCCAAATCGGGACATCCCGGCGGATCCCTTTCCTTTGCGGATATTTTTACATATCTGTATTTTAAAGAGATGAACATTGACCCGAAGGACCCCAAAAATCCCGACCGGGACCGCTTTGTGCTGTCGAAGGGCCACACCGCGCCCGGCTTGTACGCCGCTCTGGCGAACCGGGGCTATTTTCCTGTGGAGGATCTGAAGACCTTGCGGCATATCGGTTCCTATCTGCAGGGCCATCCCAACATGAACACGACCCCCGGCGTAGATATGAGCACCGGTTCTCTGGGACAGGGTGTTTCCGTCGCAGCCGGTATGGCGCTGGGCGCTAAGTATGAGAACAAGAACCTGCGGGTTTACACCGCTACCGGCGACGGCGAGATCCAGGAAGGACAGATCTGGGAGGCTCTGATGTTCGCCGCCCATTATAAGCTGGACAATCTGTGCGTGATCGTGGATAACAACAATCTGCAAATTGACGGCGAGGTTTCCAAGGTTATGAGCCCCTATCCCATCGATGAGAAGCTGAAGGCCTTTGGCTTTGAGGTGATTTGTATCGACGGCCATTCCTTCGATGAGATCGAGGCGGCCTTTGAGAAGGCAAAGACGGTCAAGGGCAGGCCGACCGCCATCATCGCTAAGACCGTGAAGGGCAAGGGCGTCAGCTTTATGGAAAACCAGGCTTCCTGGCACGGCACCGCCCCCAACGGGGAACAGTACGAAACCGCCATGAGCGAATTGAAAGCTCAGCTTGCAAGTTTGGAGGGTTAACAATGGCAGATGTAAAGAAGATAGCAACCCGCGAAAGCTATGGCAACGCGCTGGTTGAGTTAGGTAAGAAGTATGACAACGTCGTGGTGCTGGACGCCGACCTGGCCGCCGCAACCAAAACCGGCGTGTTTAAGAAGGCGTTCCCGGAGCGGCATTTTGACTGCGGCATCGCGGAGTGCAACATGGTAGACGTGGCCGCCGGCCTTTCCACCATGGGCCTGGTGCCCTTTGCCAGCTCTTTCGCCATGTTCGCCGCCGGCCGCGCCTTTGAGCAGATCCGCAACACCCTGGGCTATCCTCACAATAATGTCAAGATCGGCGCTACCCACGGCGGTATCAGCGTGGGCGAGGACGGCGCCAGCCATCAGTGCTGCGAAGATTTTGCCCTGATGAGAAGCATCCCCGGTATGGTGGTTATTAATCCCTCTGACGATGTAGAGGCCAAGGCCGCCGTGGAGGCCGCCTACCACTATCAGGGACCTGTTTATATGCGGTTCGGCCGTTTGGCGGTGCCGGTTATCAATGATACGCCGGATTATAAATTCGAGCTGGGCAAGGGCGTTACCTTGCGGGACGGCGATGATATCACCATCATCGCGACGGGCCTGCTGGTTGCAGAGGCTGTTATGGCGGCCGACGCCCTGAAGGACGCCGGCATTCATGCCAGAGTGATCAACATCCACACAATTAAGCCTCTGGACAAGGAGCTGGTGATTAAGGCCGCGAAGGAAACAGGCCGGATCATCACTGCTGAGGAGCATAATATCATTGGCGGCCTGGGCGAGGCTGTGTGCAGCGCTGTATGTGACGAATGTCCGGTGCCGGTGACCCGTATCGGCGTCAACGACGAGTTCGGCCACTCCGGTCCGGCGGTTGAACTGCTTAAGCAGTTCGGCCTCAGCGCGGAGCACATTGCTGATGTGGCCAAAAAGGTTCTAAAAAAATAATGAAGCGTGTTTTTACGCAAGGTATGATGGCGGCGCGCCGTTCTCCCCTGCTGGTGTGGGAGAACGGCGCGCCGCTTTTCTTCTTTGGAGAATTTGGAGAAAATAAGCCCTTAGACTCGGTGGAAATCAATGGGAAAATGATTGGAAACAAAAAAATTTTCAAGCAGGAATATAAAAAATCGGGAGAGTATCTTTACTTTTTCCTATACGCGAGTGTATAATGATAGCAAAAATAACATATCATATAAAATTTGCAATTAATAATCATAAAATATAATAATATGTGATTTATATAACGGTGAATAAAGTAATATAATTAAATTTGTGATAAAAGGCGGCGAAATTAAAAATGGCAGAATCCAATCAAACGCTTCAAATTAAGATGTTTGGGAAATTTTCCATGAAAAACGGGAATTATGCCTTTCCCCAGGAGAAAAAGAAAAGCAAGCAGGTAGGACTATTATTCGCGTATCTTCTGGCGAACCGAAATGTGGAGACCTCGAAAAGCAAGCTGATTGAGGTGCTGTGGCCGGAAGAGGACAGCGGAAACCCAGAGGGCGCCCTGAGGAACCTGGTGTACCGGGGCCGGATGGAAATGAAAAAATTTTTTGTCCGGAATGGTCAGGAAGCGATTATTCTGAACAATAATTCCTATTTTTGGAATACCGACATAAGCTGTCAAGTGGATACGGATCAGTTTGAGGCTTTCTGCAAGCAGGTAAGCGTGGGCCACGACGCCGAGCAAAAATATCAGGATTGCCTGCGGGCGGTAGAGCTGTACCAGGGGGATTTTCTGGAGGAGTATGAGGATTCCCAATGGGTGATTTTCCGCAGCGTTTACTATAAGCGCCTTTACACCACCTGCGTTCAGGAAGCCTGTGAAGCCTTGCTGAAAGCGGAGCGTTACCAGCAGGTGGTAGAGCTGTGCGACCAGGCGAAGCTGATGGAGCAGATGGACCTAAGGGTGCATGAAATGAAAATGGCGGCGTATTTAAAGCTGAACCAGCCCCAGAACGCTCTGGATTATTATAACCAGGTGGCAAATCTTTGTTACAGCAACCTGGGGATGGAGGTGCCGGATCACCTAAAGGAACTATACGAATTGATCTTGCAAAGCCTGCCAACCCAGAAGCCGGTAGATGTGGAGGAGCTGGAAAAGGGATTAAGAGAGGAAAAACTATCCTCTGGAACTTTCTACTGCAATTATGATATCTTTAAAAATATCTATCAGATCAATGTTCGCGCGGCGCGCCGGGCGCTGCGTTCCAGATTCCTGGTGCTGCTTACCCTAAGAGAGGGCGGGACCCAGGAGCATATTGACGACGAAACGGAAACTCTGCGGCAAGTCATTTCAGAGCAGCTTCGTAAAAACGACGTATTCTCTCAGTACAATGTGGCCCAGTATTCGGTCATTCTGGCGGCTCAGAACATAGAGGGCTGTGAAAAGGCCATGCGCCGTATTATGGACAAATACTGCCAAAGAAGGAAATTTGATACAGTCACCCTGGAATATGAGATAAAACAGATCAAATAGTGGATTTGTGATTTTTTTGTGACGGCAGCCCGGTATAATAAATAAGACAATCCGGCGGAATCCGCTGGAACTGACTGCTTTTTCGTATTTGGAAGAATACTACAATCCGTTGGGCTTTATTAGGAGGATTTTGCTATGAAACACGGAAAGCATTTACGGAAAAAGGAAAACCGCGCGGGCCGGTCGGTTTGGCACCGGTGTCTCGCGGTTCTGCTTTCTGCCGCCATGCTGGCGGGAGTCATGATACCCAGCGCGGCAGGCGCCGGACTGGGCGCGAATGTGGAATTCAGCGCCAAAATCGTAAAGGATACCGGCGACACCGCTGAAGCCATCCAGTCTGTGGACAGCGGCGACAGCTTCTTCCTGGCGCTGGATTATAAATTCAGCTCCTCGCCCGACGGCGTATCCTACGGCGGCGCGGCCATCGCGATTCAGCTGCCGGAATACGTCAAGGTGGATTTGGCTGGCTCTGTGGTGACCTCTGATTTCAAACAGCCGGAGGTGGCAGAGGTCACTCTGCCCGGCGGCCAGGTCATCCAGCGGGTGACCATTCCCTGCCAGGACCGCATCGACCAGGGACGGGCCGGCATTATTTATCTGAAATGCTATTTTGAGAATATGGTGACCCCTGACCAGACGGTGGGAAGCTTTAACAGTATTTTGTTTACCGGTACGCTGACAGACGGCAGCGGGAATACCGAAAAGCTGGATCAAAGAATTGATCCTGTCAGCATTACCAGCATGGCGGACCAGCAGTGGAACATCCAGAAAACCGTCACTGATCCAGCGCCAGCCGGAGAGGAGATCCCGGTAGTAACCAAGCAGGACGGGTACTACTATGTCACCTACCAGATCGCCGTGACGGATCCGGTGGAAAATATGAACCGCTACGGCCGGCTGAACTGCGAGGAATTTTCCGTAACGGACACCCTTCCGGCGGCGGATCGGGAAAACGGCGGCGCCCAGCTGGTGAGCGTGGGCTACCTGGACCGTTCCAGCCAGTTCCAGCCTCTGGCGGAAGGCGACGGCTATACTAAGGAATCCAACGCGGACGGCTCGCTAAAGAGCCTGACCTTTCAATATGTGAATAAATTCGATCAATCCATGGTGACCGAGGGACAGGTCCGGGTGCCGAATGGCTCTCTGCTGCCCACCACCTATCAGGTGACGGTCAAGTTTGACGCGGCCGCTTATCAGATTCCCACCAACGTTCCCTTCGTCCGGGCGGTTCTGGATAACCAGGCCCAGGTAAGCTATAAGCCTCTGGCGAAGGACGCGGTGGTGAAGGATTCCAGCGCCAAGGTTCAGGTCGGCGACGTGGAGGACAAAACCACGCCGGTAGAATTGATTGTGGAAAAGACCCTGACCATCCAGGGGGATGGCCTGGCGGTGAGCGATAATACATTTGTGCTCAACGGCGAGAAGCAGGCGGTTTACGGCAACGCTGAGTTTACCCTGTATTCCGACCCGGAGTGCACCCAGGTGGCCAAGGACATCGACGGCAGCGAGGAAGCCGGGGCGGGCAGGCTGCTGGACGGCACCGGCAGAGTGAAGTTCTCCAATCTGCGCTATGGAACCTATTATCTGAAAGAAACTCAGACGCCTGACGGCTTTACCGGCGTCGGGGAAGCCATTCAGGTGACCCTGAACCAGGACGGCACCGTCACCGCAGGCGGCAAAACCCTGCAAAAAGGAGAAGCCCTGACAGTGGATAACACCACCGATGAAAACGGCCCGGGCTATGCGGCCTTCTGGAAAAAGGGCATGGGATCCGGTGAAAATACGGAGAAATTCCTGCCCGGCGTTTCCTTCCGGCTGACAAACAATGCCGATGCAAGCAAGGTTTACACCGCGGTTTCCGGCTCGGACGGCCTGGTGCTCTTCGAGGGGATTCCCGCCGGCGAATACACCCTGCAGGAAACCGGCGTGCCGGAAGGCGGCGAGTATGAGGTTTCTGACAAAACCTATACGGTTACCGTAAAGGGCAACCAGGTGAATTACCCCGACGGCCTGCAGAAGGACGGAAATAAGCCTTACATACTGAACCAGTCTGAAAAGGGAATACTGAAAATCACCAAGGTGGATTCCACCGACCGCGGCGTAACGCTGCCTGACGCGGAGTTCGCTCTTTACGGCCCCTATGCCAGCGAAAGCGCGGTACCGGAAAACCCGGATGAGGGCGATCTGGCGGCGGAGCTGGTGACCGGCGCCGACGGCACCGCAGCCTCTGAGCCTTTAGAGACGGGCTGGTATCTGCTGCGGGAGACCAAGGCCCCGGATACCTATGCCATTATGCAGCGGGATACCAGGGTGCAGATCACTTCCAATCATACTGCGGCCCTTCAGATCGAAAACGCCCAGAGAGGCGCCTTGCAGATTATCAAATACGGCCAGCTGACATTAGGCAGCGTGGCGACCGAATCCCGGGTTCCCCTGGCGGGCGCGGTGTTCGGCGTATATACCGATCCGGACTGCAAAACACTGGCGAAGGACTCCAATGGCAACGATGCCCGGGTGACTACCAGAGTCAGCGGCAATGAGCCGGATACCCCCGCAATCACTCTGGATCCCGGCACCTATTATGTGCAGGAGATCTCCGCCCCCAGCGGTTACCAGAGAGACGACACCATTCATACAGTTGTCATTGAACAGAAAAAGACCTTTGAACTGACTGCGGATAATCTGGTGGACCGCCAGGGCCAACTGAAAATCGAAAAGCAGAGTAACAAAACGGGCGATATCGACCTTTCCGGCGCCGTGTTCGAGGTGTATGCCGCTGACGATACCGATTTCACCGAGCCTTTAGACCGGATCACCACCGATGAAAATGGCGAGGGCTATTCCAAATTCCTGCCCTCCGGAAGTTATATTTTAAGAGAGGTTCAGTCCATCGCCGGACATATCACCCCCTCCGAGCCCTTTAAGGGTGTGGATGGCTCCAATGTGGCGGTTACCGACGGGGACGGCATCAAGGTAGCAAACAACCAGCTTACCACGGTGATCGTGAAAAACGAGCCTTACGTCACCATTCGGCTTCATAAGGTGGATTCCCAGAAGACAGGGATGTCGCTGAGCGGAGCGGAGTTCGCCCTGTACGCCACAGAAGAGGACGCGGAAAATGACAGAAACCGTCTGCCTGTGAACGGCCAGACCGGCGGTGCCGACACCGTCACCACCGGGACCGACGGCATGGCGGTGTTCACCGGATTGATTCCGGGAACCACCTATTGGTACCGGGAGCTTACCGCTCCCGCTGGCTATGAGGCTTCCTCCGAGCCGGTGGAGATCACGGCTCCGGACCAGCCTTCCAACTACGCCGATGTGACGAAGGAAGTTCCGAACGACCGTTATGGTAAATTCGAGGTCTATAAGCAAGGCGGCACCCTGGACAACACCGGCGCGCTGCAGCCCCTGGCCGGCGCGGAATTTCAGTATTATCCCAAGCTGACGCAGAATCCGGGCGCCGACCTGCTGGCGGCCCAGCAGAACGGTACCCTCAAAACATTAGGAACCACTGGTGTTGACGGTGTTTTGACCACCGGGGAACTGGAACCCGGTACTTATTGGGTGCAGGAGACCAAGGCCCCGGACGGCTATGATCTGGATACCGCCGCCAAAGAGGTGACCGTAACCCCCGGCGCGGGGATCGACGGCTATTCCGCCGCGGTAAGGATCACCTTTACCGACGACTTTGATTCCGGTAAAATCCAGATTAAAAAGGTAAGCTCTCTGGATTCCAATACGACTTTGCAGGCCTCCTTTAAGGTACAGCAGAAGCAGGCCGACGGCACCTATGCCGATTATCCCAATAGCCAGAACCCGCTGATTCTGACCACCGGAGCGAACGGCACCGTGACCTCCGGCTGGCTGCCTGAGGGAGAGTACCAGCTTATCGAGCAAAGCGTGAACGGCCAGTACGTGCTGGACGGCACGCCCCATCTGTTTACCATTACGGCGGGCCAGACCAACAAGGCTTATTTCGATAATCCTATCGAGAACGTTCCCATGCGGAGAATCGGAATTGATAAATTCGAGCTGTGGAAGGTCAACGGCGCCGACGATCTGGTTTTGCGCCAAGCTGACGTGGCCTTTAAGATTTACGCGGAGGATCCCACGGCCAATCCCGGCGCCCAGCCGGTCGCTGCCGTGACCAGCGCCTCCGAAACCAAATACACCGGCTATCTTGCGCCGGGCGATTATTGGATCGAGGAGACTGTACCCGCGGATTATCACGTGGACTCCGTTACCACTGACGGGGCCGCTCCGGTTCAAGTGACCAGCAATGTATATAAGGTGACCCTGGCCCCGGATAAGGATCTGGTAGTCACCTGGAACAACGTTTCCGACAAGGCCCGGATCGAGCTGATCAAGGTGGATCAGGAGGATCACGACAAGTATCTGACCGGCGCGGAATTTACACTGTACCAGGTTGTGGATGACCAAGATCCGGCTGCCGAGGAGATCGAAGTCAACGGCCAGAAGCTGTGGCTGAAGGTCATTCGGGAGAAAATTACCTCCGGTACTCTGGAGGGAGTGCCCGGCGGCGCATTGACCGAGTTGCTGGATCCCGGTACCTATTATCTGCGGGAGACCCAGGCGCCTCCTCACGATGAAAACTATTTCTATGAGATCAGCCAGGAGTGGACCGGCCCCATCATGGTGACCGAGGCGGACGACGGAAAAATTGTCGGACCGCAGATCATTGAAAACTACTGGCCCGTAGGCGTGGAGGGCCGCAAGATCGACCAGGATGGCAATGCCCTGAACGGCGCGTGGGTCGCTCTGTTTAAGACGGAGGCCGACGCCCGGAAGGCCCAGGCCGCGCTGAACACAGACGAGGACTTCTTCTCCAAGCAGTTGGTGAACGGCGAGCTGCCGGAAACCGTGCTGAAAGAATACAATATGCTCCAGGCGGTGGAAAGCAAGGATGGAGGCGTTCTGCGTTTTGTGAACCTCCAGCCTGGCGCGGCCTATTATGCTCTGGAGATCATTGGAATCGATTATTATGTCCATAATCTGGATATCCATAAGATTTATGCCAAGCAGGATGGGGACCAGTGGAAGCTGTACGAAATGACAGGCGCAGCTCAGTCAGACGACGATCCGCTGTTTGAGCTGGAAAACCTGGCGTACGGTATGATTTCCGTAAAAAAGATTTTGGAGATTTCTGGAGAGACCTATCCCCTTAACGAGGTGAAATTCAACGTTTATAAGGCTGATCCCGACGATTACAGCCAGCCGGCGAAGGGCGCCGACGGTACGGTTTCAGCCCCGGTGACAACCATCACCACGGGCACCGGCAACACCGCCGCGGGCGTTGGAATCAGCAGCCTGCTGAAGCCCGGCTGGTATGTGCTCCAGGAGGCTGAAGCGCCGGAGTACGTGGACTTTGACCCGGCTACGGCTCCCTACTATTCCGTATACGTTTCCTCCGACGGCCAGGATCAGATTGACGGCCAGGTGTTCCGCACCGACGACGCCGGCTGGATTATCAACTGTACCCGTGAAAACACGCCCATTGAGAACGAGTCCGCCTGGGGCCAGGTGAAGATTCAGAAGATCAGCGCCGACCAGGGCGACAACGGCAAAAAGCTGACCGCCGCCTTTAAGGTGCAGCAGAAGCAGAACGACGGAACCTATGGGGATTATCCCGAGGGGAACGCCATGACCATCACCACGGATCCCGCCAAGGATTACGTGATTTCCGGGTTCCTGCCGGAAGGCGAGTACCAGCTGGTGGAGACCAGCGTCCAGTCCGGATATACGCTGGACTCGACGCCCATCAAGTTTGTCATCGAGCCCAACCGGATTACCGGCGGGGACAATAAGATTAACGGCGTATATTACCCCTTGGATGACAAGGATGCCACGCCCGACCCCATTGTGATTGAGAACCAGAAGCAGGGCTCCCTGGAGCTGACCAAGACGGGGGATATCCTGGGCGAGAAGGACCCGCTGTCCGGCGTGACCTTTAAGCTTTACCGGAACGAGACCGGCGACCCGGAAGCCGACTGCGCCGGCACGGCTCTGAAAACGGTGACTACCGGGGCAAACGGCTTGATTTCCATGACCAATCTGGACGCCGGCGATTACTGGCTCAAGGAAACCAGCGTGGGAACCGCCAATGAGGCCAACGGCTTTAAAGCCGGCATGGTGGTGGCGGTGACCATTGAAGCCGGTCAAAAAACCACCCAGTTCTACGATCCCGCCGACCTGAACACGGCGAAAACCGAGCTTTTGAACACCACTGCCTACGGAAAGCTGCAAATTGTGAAGCAGGATTCCGCTGACCAGGCCAAATTGGGCGGAGTCAAATTCGGAATTTATTCCGACAGCACCGCTTCCACAAAAGTGGGTGAAATGACCACAGCGGCGGATACCGGCACAGCGCTGTCCGATCTGCTGCCTGCGGGAGACTATTGCCTGAAGGAGCTGAATACCCCCAGCGGCTATTTCGACAATACAGATACCATTTACGGCCCCTATACCGTAGCGGCGAATCAGATTACTTCTCAGAAGGATGGCAAGGATATCGTCATTGAGAACACCAAGATCCAGACGGTGAAGGTGGTCAAGGTCGATTCCAAGACAAACGGTTCCATTTCCGGCGAAGCCATGAAGGCCGCGAAGTTTGAGCTTTGGGATAAGCCGGAGGATCAGGGCGGCCAGGTGCTGCAAACGGTTACCGGCAAGGAAACCATTGAGTTTGTCAATCTGCAGCCCAACACCACCTATTATGTGAAAGAGGTCACTCCGCCTACCGGCTACACCTTTGAGGCCGGCAAGGAGGATTACTTCTACCCGGTGACCACCGGCAACACCGGCGCCGCCGAGGTGCGCATCAGCAACGCCCCCCTTGGCGCCATCCGCCTGGAGAAGAAAGCCAACTGGGAAAACCCGGACGCCCAGCACATTCTGGCGCTGCCCTTAGAGGACGTTACATTTGAGCTTCACCGCTACGATGCGTCTCAGCCTGACGGACTGGGCGAGCTGGTCGCGACCAAGGAAACCGACGAAGACGGCGAAATCCTCTTCACCGGCTTGGAGCCCGGCGACTATATGCTGAAGGAGCAGGTGCCCGCTGATTTCGTCCAAGGCACCCAGCTGCAAAAGATTACGGTGGTTAAGGGAGAAACCGACGAAACCTACACCGGCGATAATTACATCGTCAACTACCCGAATAAGGGCCGGTTCACCTTTACCAAATTCATGGGCGACGGCAAAACTCCGCTGACGGTCACCAGCGACAGCCAGCGGGCGGAATTCGCCCTGTACGAAGGGGATCAGGCCGACCCCGGCAATCTGGTGGACACCTTCCGGGTGCGCCTGGACGGCACCTTTGAGTCTGCCGACCTGGATGCGGGGACCTATACCATAGTGGAAACCAAGGCTCCCGACGGATATACTCTGGATTCCACACCCATTACCTTTACCGTAACCGCCAAGCAGATCACCAATCTGGATGAAACAGAGGCCACCAAGGTCATTAACCAGGCCAAGGGAAATCTGGAGTTTACTAAGAAGGGTGACAGCCAAAACGGCAGCCCGGTTCTGAATACGGCGGTATTCCAGTTGTACGATGAGAACAAGCAGCCTGTCGGAGACCCGGTGACCAACGTGAAAAACGGCGTTTACCGCTGGGAAGGCTTAGATGCCGGAACCTATTATATCCGGGAAACTCAGGCCCCCGACGGCTACTCCCTGGACGATACCTGGTATGAGGCGGTGATCCCCGCTAACCAGAACGATCCTACGGTCACCTACCGGCCTGAAACCGCCGGGAACATGAACGGCGGCGTGCTGACCAATGAGTCCGACAGCGGCCGCATCCTCATTAAAAAGGCTGACGAAAACGGAACGGGGCTGCAAGGCGCCCAGTTCGCCGTGTACCAGCTTGAGCCGGGCGATGTTCAAGGCCAGCAGGTGGGCGGTATCATCACCACCGACGAAAACGGCGCGGGTGTGTCCGATCTGCTGCCGGCGGAGGACGCCGGAACCCGATATCTGGTGAAAGAGCTGAAGGCGCCCGACGGCTATAGCCTGGATGAACGGTATTATGAGACCCAGAAGATCGTGACAGTGAAACCGGTACAGGAGTTGTCTGAAATCGAAAAACTGGGTGTTTACAACAACGCATCCTTTACCAATAAGTTCAAGACGGATATCGTCATGTTCAATACTGAGATCCTGAAAGGGATTACGGATGATACCGCTGACAAGAGCCTTCTGGAGGAGGAGTTTACCACCTCCTTCACCCTGAGAGATTACGCCAAGGGTGAGAACGAGCTGGCGGCCTCCCGGCTGGTGGTTACCGACCAGGATATCCAAATGCAGTATCAGGAGCAGGGCGAATATAAGACGGAACCCACCAGGGATGACGCTTACCGGGTGAACTGGGTGAGGGTCTACAGCGCCTATAACGCCCAGACCGATCCTGATTTGGATGTGACAGTCCCGGATGCTTCCAAGCCGGTGAGCGCTAAGGTTCAATACCAGCCGGCGGCTGACCTTGGAAGCGATGACGAATCCACCTGGCGGGATGTGCCCAACGGCGCCATTGAAAACGTCCAAAGCCTGGGAGCGGATGGCGCGACCGTTTCGATTCCCGCCGGACTGGAAGCGATGGCGTTCCGGGTGGTTTATACCGGCGTGGATGAGCATTTCGTAGCCAACGGCATCGATTTCGAGGTGACCTTCGCCCAGCGTCCCTCTGACGCCAGCCTCCATGAGATCACCAAAATCACCAACACCGCGGCTTACGAGTATACCTTTGTTCAAAAGGATGAGGAAGGCAGAGACGTGCCTGTCACCGACGGCCGGGCTTCCAACACTGTGGAAGCCACGCTGCCCCTGATCGAAAGCATCCGGATTCCTGTCAGCCTGACGGTGAAGCCGGAAGGAACCCAGACCACCTACGCGCCGAACAGCGACGTCACCTTTGTTGTCACCGCGAAGAACGAGTCTCAAACTGATAACTTCAGGGAGCCGATTCTCAGCTTTGACCTGCCGGTCGGCACCACGCTGAATGACTTTGTGGAAGGGGATTCCCAATTTGTCATCATGAGAATGTGGGAGGACGAGGACGGCAACACGGTGGGAACGCCGCTGACCCCGGATCTGTTCTCCATCGATACGGTGAAGGCCACCAGAGTTGGCAGCGGCGGCGAGCTGATTGAGCTGGAGCAGGATACCCAGAAGGTGACGATGACCTTCCCGGATGTGGAGCTGAAGCCCGGAGAGCGGATTGTGATCCGGTTCTCGGCCCATATCGACCCCAACAGCCAGGCGGATACCCTGTGGTGTCCCGCGTTCCTGGGAAGCTCCTATGAGATTCCCCAGTCCGTAGAAAACCAGTACGGCGTCAGCTACGCTCCGGTCATTACCGGAGACGGCGGCTCCTTTAAGGAAGACGAGGACCTGGATGAGATTCTCGGCAACGGCGGCAGCGAGTATGTGAATAACTACGCGAACATTGTCGTAGGACAAAACAGCAGCCTGAGCATTTACAAGCAGGTGAAGGGCGAATACGACGACCGTTATAAGAACTACTCCGAGCTGGGCCATACGGCGCCGGGCGGTTCCATTGATTATAAGATCCGGGTCAGCAACGGCTCCGATGACAAGGCGGTTTCTACCAGAGTGGTCGATATCCTGCCCTTCGCGGGAGATACCCTGACCGACCGGACCGACACCACTGTGACCAACCGGGCCACCGACCTGGAGAGAAGGCCTGCTCTGAACAGCGTCACGGTGCTGAGCTCTGACGGCCAGCCCATTGACAGCGCTTTTGTGCGGATTTATTACTGCACCGATGATACCTCCGCCTGGACCGCCGAAAGCCGGTCGCAGTATACGGCTGAGGAAGAGCTGCCCATGATTTATACCACCGGAAGAAACGGCGATCCGTGGACGTCATCCGCCGCTCACACCTGGAGCGCCACGCCGCCGGCTGACCTGAGCACGGTAACGGCCATCGGTGTTGAGGTGACGCAGCCTTTGGCAAACGGCGACTACATCGAAGTGCAGGTCAATATGACCGCACCCCAGTACGCCACTGATGAAATTGAGGATTACTACGGCAAGTATATTTCCAATTCCGCTATGTGCTCCGTGGTGAGAAACAGCAATACCGGCGACACCATCGCCCTATCCGACCGCCCGGAAAACCAGGAGGTCAAATGTGTGCTGGATCTGCCGAAGGGCGCCATCGGCGACTATGCGTTTTATGATCAAAACCAGAACGGCATCCAGGATGCGGAAGACCTTCCGGTAGCGGGCCTGGGAGTAAGACTGATCACCACCAGAATCACCGCGGACGGCACCCAGACCACAACCACGGAAACCACTACGGATTCCAGCGGCTATTACCTGTTCGACGATCTGGACTGCAATATTATGCTGTCCGGTAAAGAGGATGGGGACCCGGATGATCCCAGTAATTATGTAGGCGGCGTGATTTACCAATACCAGGTGGAATTTGACATGCCTCCCGCCGGGGATGACGGCGTTTATGTGCCTACCAGGCAGTATGAGGGCGGGGATACCGCCGTGGATTCCAACATCGACCGGAACGGCCGGTCTGAAATCCTGCGGCTGGGCATTGTGAGCAATCCCGATACCAGCCGCCTGGAGGGCCAGAGGGATATGACCATCGACGCGGGCTTTGTAATCCCCGCGGCGTTAGGCGACTATGTGTGGATCGATTTGAACCGTGACGGCATACAGGATCCGGATGAGCCAGGCGTCAACGGCGTCAGGGTAAGGCTTTACACGGTAGATGACAGCGGTAAGGTATCCGATGCACCGCTGGCGGAAACCGTTACCGCCGCTCAGGAGGGCAAGGACGGCTATTATTTCTTTGACAACCTGACTAAGGGACGGTATGTGGTGGAATTTGACATCACTTCCCTGCGGAATGACCTGGGACTCTACCAGTACGGCTTTACCACAGCGAACCAGGGCGCCGGCGACCACCCTGAAACCGCCGACTCCGACGCGAAGAATGCAGTGGACGGCAACGACCGGATCATGCGTACCGACGTGATTCCCCTGGATTATCAGCAGACGGATCTGACCTGGGACGCCGGCCTGGTGTATTACAGCGCTCTGGGCGGCTATGCCTACGACGACCGGAACTATAACGATGTTCAGGATTTGGGCATCCCGCTGACCGGCACTAAGGTGTCCTTGTACCGTGTGATTGACAATGTGCGGGAAGAACAGCCCATCGCTACCGCTGTGGTGGACGAAAACGGCGAGTACCTGTTCGAGTACCTGCTGGAGGGCGAATATCAGGTGCTGTTTGAGTATCCTGAGGGTTATCAGGCTGTTCTGCCTAATATCGGCGGCGACGATGCTCTGGATTCCGATGTGTTTGAGACCGCTCCCGATTTAAACAGCGGCTATACCCAGACCATCCGCCTGCCGGCCAACTCTATCAGCCTCCATAATGACGGCGGCGCCAGATTGTACGGTGCGATCGGCGATTATGTGTGGCTGGACGCTAACAAGAATGGAATTCAAGACGCGGGCGAGGAGCCGGTGCAGAATGTGACCGTTTATCTGCAAATGCGGGAAGGCGGTTCCAGTATTTGGAAAAAGGTCGACACCACAACGACCAACGAAAAAGGCTACTATGTGTTTGAGAGCCTGAAGGGCGGCCCGGATGTGGATTGCCAGTACCGTGTGTGCTTTGATCTGCCCGGAGGCAGTGTGGCCACCGTTCCCTACGCAGGCTCCGACAGAGCTGCAGACTCCAATGTCCAGGGCTTCTATCTGGATGGCTGGGGTTATCCCTCCGACGTGATCAGCATTGGTTACGGCCAGCGTGATATGACCATTGACGCGGGCATCGTGGTTACCAGCGGAAGTGTGGGAGACTATGTGTGGCTGGATACCAACCGAAATGGCATCCAGGACGAAGAGGATACCGGACTGGAAGGCATCCGTGTGGTTCTGGAGTATAGCCCCTCCGGTGACGTTTCCGACGATACCCAGTGGATCCAGGCAGGCGAGACCACGACCAATGAAAAAGGCTACTACCGGTTTGACGAGCTGTCCGAGGGCTATTACCGGGTGAAGTTCCAGATTCTTGAGCCTTATACCATTACCCTGGTGAACCAGGGCGACGCTGCTCTGGATTCTGACGGCAGATACCAGCTGGAGGACGGGTGGTATGCCGGAAGGCCGTTCTACTTAAACGAGGGCGGCTTCGATATGACCTGGGACTGCGGCGTGGTGTTAGGCTCCGGCGGAACCACTGCGGCCGCTCCTGGCGGCGGGGTTTCTACAGGCGACCGCTTCGCTGAGGCGGCCTGGATGCTCCTGGCTGGTGTATCCGCTTTTGGAGCGGTGGCCTTTGGCGCCACTTTATCCCGGAAAAGGAGAACCGGAAAACACGAATGATTGCGGCTTCTTTTCACGCTAGAAAAGGAGAGGAAGGTTAGAAACGCCCGGCAGTTTTTCTGCCGGGCGTTTTGATCTTGAGCTTTTGAGGCGGCTTCCTCTCGAATTTTTCCTGGAAAAAGCGGGCGTAGGCCCCAGGTGAAAAGATTTTTTAATAAAATCCGATTTTATCAAAAAATATGACGCGCTTGTGATAAGTCATCTGTATGATGTAGTTGTAAGATCAATAACTGACGATGAAATCTATTCGTACCCAAGATGAAGGAGTGAGCAAGGTGAGAAAGAAAATTACAGCCCTTACCGTCGTTTTCTCACTGATTATTGCGATGTTTGCGGGAGGCCTGCAAACGTTCGCGGCAGGAGCGGATGACATTTCGATTACTGGTTTAGTGTCCGACAGCGCTACCGCCCAAAAATTCAGAATCGATAATCAGACGAACCGGCAGATTGAGGTGCAGTGGCAGACTGAGGAATATAATACCGGGTGGACGCCAGTGACGATCGCCGCCAATGGTTCCGCGGTTGTGAATTGCGCTGATCCCGACATGACCGGCGTGAAGCTGATGGTCTACTGCGACGGGGAAATTAAATCCCTAGCCAGCCTGAATACCTACAGCGTTAATGTGGTGTATCAGGATCAAAGCGGAAACCGACTGGGCGGCGCTACCGAGTATAACACGATTTCCGGCGGTGTTTCCCATACGGCGCCTTCGTCCTTACAGCTTTCCGGAGAAACCTATCTGATCAGCGGCCCGGAGTACAAGGAATTTTCCTATCAATCCAATACCACTGAGATTGTCTATACTTATCAGCACCAGCAGAAGCAGCCGATCACCTGTCCGGTTCTTTATGTGGATCAGTACGGCAATCAGATCGGAAGCGCAAGCTTTCAGGTACAGCCCAATTCTGCGGGCAGCTTCACCGCGCCCCAGAGTTATACCTCCAACGGCCGCAGCTACACTCTGATGGCGGGACAGTCCGCGTCAGTTTCCCATGATTATAATAAAGGCGTCCAGGAGTATGTCTTCCGGTACCAGCTGGTAACCGAGGAAAGCACCCGCCCATACCTGTTCCGTGTGCAGTACCAGACGATATCCGGAGCTTTGCTCAAGTCCAGCAGTGTGACGGTGCAGTCCGGTTCTACCGCGACTTTCCAGGTGGCCAATGAATATATGACCGCCGATGGCACTTTGTATACTAAGGTGGAGGGCGAGCCTTCCGTGATCAGCCATAATTATAATGACAGCACCAGGCTCTACACCGTGAAGTATGAGGAGAGCAAAGCGACCAAGCCTTATGACATCAGCGTGCGCTATGTGGACGCACTCACCGGCCTGACCTTAAAGACCGACAGCGTGCATGTTGGGCTAAATGAAACCGCCAGATTTACAGCCGATTCGGAGATCACTGTCAACGGCGTTGAATATGTGGCGGCAGCCGGCCAAAGCAGGCAGATAGTCCATGCTTTTGAAGATTCCAAGCGGATTTATGAGATCTATTACAGCGAAAAAGGCGCGGAAGCTCAAAGCTATCCGGTGACCATCCGTTATTTTGACGTGACAGAGGGCAGAGTGCTCTATACCACTACCCTTACCGCCAGTTATGACAGTCAGCTGACGGTTACCGCCCCTGAAAACTACACGGCAGGCGGCGAAAATTATGTGATGCTGGGCGGGCAGTCCGCTTCGATTGCTCATGAATTCTATTCTACACGCCACGCTTATGTTTTCTTTTACCGCAATGTGAATGACACTGCTAACGAGGATACCATTGTAGAGGTAACCCCTGAGGATAATACAGTTGTTGTCACTCCTGACGGGGAGACCATCGTAGCGACTCCCGGAGGTGAAGTGACCATCGACGATGAGCCGGTACCGCTGGCACCTGGCACGGATGATGATGCAAGCAGCCAGTCTTCCAGCTCCTCTAATTCCTCTGAGGCCTCGGAAGTGACCATTGACGACGAGGAAGTTCCTCTCGCACCCGGCCCCGGTAACCAGGGCGGCTCCTCCAACAGCATCGGCTGGTGGATCGCGGGCGGAGGAGTCCTTCTTCTCGCAGCCGGCGCGGCAGTGCTTCTGATCGTGATGAAGAAAAAGAAGGCAAAAAAGGACGCCCAGTGAGGCGTTCTAAAACCTAAGCAAAGGTGGAACCCGCCTCTTTAGGAGGCGGGTTCCATCAATTATTTCAGGGGGAAAATGATATTCCCGCTGAAACGATTGGTGGGGAAGCGCCGCCGGCTGCAGCCGTTCGCAATCTTTACTTCCCGCAGGCTTGAGAGAGCGTTGCTCTGCTGGAAGGGTAAAGCGGTTCGGAAAAGCCTCGGCCTGACGCCGGATCTTTTTCATAAAAAATGCTCTTTATTTTCGTTAAGAAAGCGTAAAGAAAATGTTTGATAATCTCCTTGATTATCGGGCCGCTTTTTGCTATAGTAATTATCACGTACTATTCAGAAAGGAGCGCTTTTGCGCCGGTGATTTTTATGAAGCTGGAAACCAAAAACTTTTACAAAACAGTAGGCGCTTTGGTGCTCCCAATCGCCTTGCAGAATCTGATTAACGTAGCCGTGACCTCCGCCGACGTGGTCATGCTGGGCAGGGTCGGGGAAACCGTCCTTTCCGGATCCTCCCTGGCGGGACAGGTGCAGTTCGTCCTGACATTGTTCCTTTTCGGCCTTACCTCCGGCGCGGCGGTGCTCACTGCCCAATACTGGGGAAAAAAGGATATGAGAACCATCGAAAAGGTTATGGGAATCGCCTTTCGCTTTTCCATTATCGTTTCGGTGATTTTTCTGCTGGCGGTGCAGATCTTTCCTGCCCAGGTTATGTCTATTTTCACACCGGAGCAGCCGGTGATCGACGAGGGCGTCAAATATCTGAGGATTGTCTCCTTCACCTATCTTTTATGCGCCGTCACGCAGGTTTACCTAAACGTCATGCGGAGCGTGGAGCGGGTGGTGATCGCTACCGTTACCTACTCGGTGTCTCTGATTGTGAATATCGTCATCAATGGAATCCTGATTTTCGGACTTCTAGGCTTTCCGCGGCTGGGGATTGTCGGCGCGGCAATCGGCACGCTGATTGCTAGAATTGTGGAAGTCTTAATCGTGGTGGTTTACGCTAAGACCAAATCTATTTTGAACTTTAAGCTGAGGGATTTGTTTGTAAGAGATAAGCTCTTATTCCAGGACTTTATCCGGTATGCCATTCCGGTCACCCTAAACGAGCTGATGTGGGGCACGGGCTGTTCGGTGATCGCTGTGGTAATCGGCCACATGGGCCAGGCGGCGGTGGCCGCTAATTCGGTAGCCCAGGTGACCCGCCAGCTGGCTACGGTGGTATCCTTTGGCATCGCGGCCGCCGCGGCGGTGCTCATCGGCAAGGCTATCGGCGAGGATAACTACGAGGAGGCCCAGAAATACGGCACCCGGTTTGTAAAGCTTTCCATCGTGGCCGGATTAGCGGGGGCGCTGGTAGTGCTGGTAGCCCGGCCTATTGTTTTGCAGGTCATGACGTTAACCCCCACAGCCCAAGGTTATCTTTCCACCATGATGTTCATTATGGCCTATTTTGTAGTCGCGCAGGCTTATAATACCACTATGGTTGTGGGAATCTTCCGGGCGGGCGGAGACACTCGTTTCGGCTTGGTTCTGGATGTGGTGACTATGTGGGGCTGCTCCATTTTATTTGGCGCCATCGCGGCGTTTGTGTTCCACTGGAGCGTGGAGTGGGTTTACGTGCTGCTGCTGAGCGATGAAATCATCAAGATTCCGCTGACGACCTGGCGGTATAAAACCAGGGTTTGGCTGCGCAACGTAACCAGATAAGCGGCTTGATCCCATGAAATTCCCAGCTGTTTTATGCTTGTCTGGCCGGAGGGAAGGCGAGAGGCCATATTCATAAGAGCCGCGTGCGTTAGCCACGCGGCTCTTTTTATGATATAGACAGCTGGAGGCGGTCCGGCCATTTCTGGGGGGCACGTCATAAAAGCTTTCCGCTTTTTCGGCTGAAGGGATTGGAGATTAAGTGAGCCGGCCGCAGGCAGGATTTTTTGACGGCAAAGAAGCTGCCGCTGAGACGGCGGCTTGCCTGGCAGGAAACGCCGCCGGCAGCGCAGGTAAAAGCTTTTAAGCGCCTTGCAAGGAAAAGCTCGTCCCACCGATTTAGGTAATCCGAGGGCTGGGGGCCTTTGAAAAAGCATTAGCTTCAGAGGCGGTAAGGCTGCGGACACGAGGGTATCCAAAGCTGAGGAGTATCTGGGACGCCCCCTTGACAGGCTGTAGGATTTTTCTAGGTTGTGCTCGAACACGATTTATCTTGACAGCGATATGAAATCAGGGTATCATGAGTTTATATAAAAACCGATCTTGAAGAAAACGAGGCGATACTATGGCGGTGACCATTAAAGATATCGCGGCGGCGGTTGGAGTATCCAGGGGCACGGTTGACCGGGTGATCAACCACCGGGGCGGCGTCAGCGAAGAGGTAGCCGCCAGGGTCGAGCAGGCTGTGGAGGAGATGGGCTATTTTCCCAACCGGGCGGGCAGGATTTTGGCCGCCAGAAAAAAGCCCGTGACCATAGGCTGCCTGCTGCCCAGTGATAAAATCACCTTTTTCCACGACGTGATTCGGGGATTTTTCAGGGCGGAGCGGGAGCTCTCTGATTTTGGAGTTTCCTTGCGGCTGAAAGAAGTGCGCGGCTATGATCCGGAGATCCATCTTGCCGCGCTGAGGGAGCTCTTGGCGGAGAATGTGTCGGCCCTGTGCGTAGCAACGATAGAAACTCCTGAAATCACAGCTCTTCTAAACCAAACGGCGGCCGAGGGCGTTCCGGTGGCGGCAATCAACATTGACCTGCCTCATGTGAACCGGCTGTTTTATATCGGCAGCAATTATCTGGCCGGCGGCAGAACCGCTGGGGGCTTGCTTTCCCTGATGGCCAAGGGGCCGGTGAGCCTTTTTGTGGTGGCGGGCTCCAGCAATATTCACAGCCACCATCTCCGGATCGAGGGATTCGCTCAGGTGATGAAGGAGAAGGAAACGGCTTACACTCTGGTGGATGTCCAGGTGACCCAGGATGACAGCGAGGTGGCCTATGAGGCCACTAAAAGGGTGCTTCAGGAGCATCCGGAGATCAATTATATTTATATCACCACCTCAGGCAGCGCTCCCGGTGTATGCAGAGCGCTGGAGGAGTTGGAAAGGAAAAAACGGGTGACTGTTATCGCCTTCGACGACAATAAGGAAAATAAGCGGTTGATGAAAGAGGGCAGCATCGATGTGCTGCTGTGCCAGGAGTCCTTTCGGCAAGGCTATGACGCCATCAACCATCTGTTTTATTATCTGGTGGATGGAACTGTGCCGAAGGCAGAGTATTTTACCCATACGGTGATAAAAATCGGGGAAAATCTGTAGCTTTCCCATCCGGCGTTTTTCACCGCCCGGCTGCTCCTAAAATCCAGGGCGGCAGATTTTACCACGGATCACTGACCAGAGAGGAGGATATGCCATGAAAAAGGGATTCAGGGCTGTCCTGATGGGAATCGCGGCGTTTTTTCTGCTGGTAGCCGGGTATTTTATCGGATACAAAACGGCTTATGACAGCGTTGAAAATATGGGAGCGGCGCAGGCGGCTGATCAGCAAACCTTTTACGCGGAGATTCGTGAAAGGGAAGCCGGCCGTTTTTTGGTGAAAGGGCTGGCTGTGAATGATCTTAATTACAGAGGGGAATTCACTTTTTCAGCCACTGGGGAAACGGCGTTATTATGGCGGGGAACGGCGATCGGATTGTCTGATTTAGATGCCGGCGATATCATAGCGGTTACTTTTGATGGTTATGTCTTAGAATCTTATCCAGCGCAGCTTCAGGAAGTGATAAGGATTCAACTGCTGGACGATGAAAAGTAGGTATTTAACAATTTATTATAAAGGAGACGATTGCATGAATTATTTAATTGGTGTGGATTTAGGAACCTCTGGCACCAAAACCGTGCTGTTTGATACAGAGGGAACCGTGATTTCCAGCGCTACGGTAGAATATCCTATGTATCAGCCGAAAAACGGCTGGGCAGAGCAGGCGCCGGAGGACTGGTGGGACGCCACCATGCGGACCACAAAAAAGGTAATTGAGGATTCCGGCGTAGATTCTAAGGACATCAAGGGTATGGGAATTTCCGGCCAGATGCACGGCCTTGTCATGCTGGACGAAAATGGAAGCGTTTTGAGAAGATCCATTATTTGGTGCGACCAGCGCACCGCCCGGGAATGTGAGGAAATCACAGAACGGGTTGGAGCCAAGCGGCTGATTGAGATCACCGCTAACCCTGCTCTGCCTGGCTTTACCGCGTCGAAAATCCTGTGGGTCAGAAACCACGAGCCGGAAATTTATGCGAAATGCCGGCACATCCTTCTGCCGAAGGATTATGTCCGTTACATGCTGACCGGAGAATTTGCCACAGAGGTTTCCGACGCATCAGGGATGCAGCTTTTGGATATCCCCAACCGCTGCTGGTCCGACGAGGTTCTGGAAAAGCTGGATATTGACAAGAGTATGCTGGCTAAGGTGTATGAGTCTCCGGAGATTACCGGCTATATCACCGAGGAGGCCGCGAAGCTGACCGGACTGGCGGCGGGCACGCCGGTGGTTGGCGGCGCCGGTGACAACGCCGCCGCGGCGGTAGGAACCGGCGTGGTGGAAGAAGGAAAGGCCTTTACCACCATCGGCACCTCAGGCGTGGTGTTCGCACATTCCGATAAGGTGACGATCGATCCCCAGGGCAGGGTTCACACCTTCTGTTCCGCAGTGCCTGGCTGCTGGACGGTCATGAGCTGCACGCTGGCGGCGGGCCTTTCCCTGAAGTGGTTCCGGGACAATTTCTTCCTGGAGGAAATGCAGACCGCGAAAGGCATGGGGGTCGATCCCTATTACCTGATGGACCGCCAGGCTGAACGCGCGCCCATCGGCGCCAACCGTTTGGTTTACCTGCCTTATCTGATGGGAGAGCGCTCTCCCAAGCTGGATTCCGACTGCCGCGGCGTATTCTTTGGGCTGTCCGCTATGCACACTAAGTACGATATGCTCCGGGCTGTGATGGAAGGCGTTATCTACTCCCAGCGGGAATGCCTGGATATTCTTCGAGGGATGGGTGTGGTCTCCAGCGAGATGCTGGCCTGCGGAGGCGGCGGAAGCAGCCCCATGTGGCGCCAGATGATGGCTGATGTTTACAATCTGCCGGTAAAAACGGTGGTTTCCAAGGAGGGCCCCGCTCTCGGCGTGGCGATTCTGGCGGGCGTAGGCGCGGGAATTTATCCCAGCGTGGCGGAAGCTTGCCGCAAGGTGGTTAAAACCAATCCCGCCCAGGCCCCGATTCCGGAGAACACAGGCCGCTATGAGGAGTTTTACCGTGTTTACTGCGGCCTGTATCCTCAGCTGAAGGATTGCTACAAGGCGCTGGCCGCACTTTGATGAAAGCCTGGCGGAAATCCAGCTCGCCTGCCCGGGCAACGCCGCTGCCATAGAATTTGTTTTTCAACCAAATGAAATAAAAAACAAACCGGGGAGGTTCTTGCCCGAAAGAACCTCCCCGGCTTGTTTCTGTATTGATAAAAACGGTTGCTGCTTAATATACGTAATATGGATTGGGCTTACACACAAAATACTGATGAATCAATGATCCAGCCAATACTGAAAAGATCGCCGGTGAACAGGTATAAAATACCCGTTCCGGCTTTGCCTTCATAAAATTTATGTCCTCCCAAAAGCAGGCAAAGACAAATTTAACTGATGAGCCGAAGCTATAACTCACAAAAGAGCGGAAAGATGAAATGATATAAAAATCATTTTGCTGTTAGAGATAATTTTTGTGAAAAATTTTACGGGTTTAGAAGAAAAGTACAAAAAAATATTGATTTCTTAGGGATATTTAGGTATACTAAAAGGTAATTACAAGAATAATTATAAGGAAAAGAAGGATCCGCGATGCAGAAGAAATCAAGGCGCCCCCGGGAAAAGGTCCTTTCTATGGCCCTGATGCTGGTAATGCTGGTGTTGGGTATTCTGTGCTTTTTGACACCTTTAAGCACTCTGGTCGGGGTTCAATATCTGGCGTTTGGCTGTTTAGCTATTTACGGCGCCGTAATGGTGGTGCGTTATATCGGCTCTGAACATAAAAGCAAATTTTTACTTCTGGGAGGAGTGGCTTGTTTTTTACTCAGTGCGGCGGTGCTACTGGTGTGGATGTTCCAGTCAGCCGAAGCGGCGGAGGGAATGATGTCTTTTATCTGCTGTATTGTGCTGGCAGTGCTGTCGGTATCTATGGGAATTAACCATTTCATGATGGCCTTTCCCTTTCAGAGAAAAGACGATAGGGCCAGAGGCTGGCTGTTCGCTGGGGCGATCGTCAATTTTTTAGTAGGCGTTTTGCTGGTGCTATTTCCTGTCTTTGCCGCAATGCCCCCAATTTCCGCGCTCCTTGGAACTTATCTGCTGTCAGGAGGCATCACAATTTTGCCCGAGCTTTGGACAGCTTCCTCTGATCAGAACCCGAAATCCTCACAGAAAAAATAGCGCCGATATCCCCTGGCCGCCAAAGGGCCTGAGAAATGGCCAGACGGCGTCTTAGCACAAGCGTCAAAGGGGATCTTGAAAGGAAGAGACTTTGGGCTTTTTTGCGCTGAGAAAAAAAGAACCCCATTTTTCACCGGTCTCCACTCTGTTTTCCCGGCACGGCTTTTTACCGCTGAAAGGAGCTTTTTCACGCCGCTGCGCGGATGCCAAAAGGGTTTCCGCTTCCTATATTTTTTAAAGGATGCTTAACTGCCCATAAGAGAGCGGTGTATTCCCCTTTGAAAAGTCTTTTGAAAAATAAAACATAAAAACGCCGCTGGTTTTCAGCGGCGTTTTTTCTGTGAATTTTATCTCGCGGACTGACGTTTTTTCTGTGGCTATGCAGGACTAAACCCTTTTGCCGTGCTTTTCCAAAGGGCGGCTCGGCTATCCTTTCAAGCCGGCGGCCTTTAAAAAGTCCCCGTAGGCCTCCTGCCATTCCTCCCACTGGAGAGGCTGGTAAACCTTAATATCGTTGGACTCCCGGATGATTTTCCGGGCTTCCCTATGATCCCTGATTTCTCCCAGGGCCAGACAGGCGACGCCGATATTTCCCATTACGGTAGCTTCCACCGGCCCGGCATATACCGGAACGCCGCAGGCGCTGGCGGTCATCTTGCACAGCAGAGTGTCCTTGATGCCGCCGCCAAACATATGGATGGTCTTATATTTTTTTCCGGTGATGGAAGAAAGAGTCTCAAAGGTATATTTATAACGCATGGCGATGCTTTGATAAATGCATCTCATGATCTCGCCGCGGGTTTGAGGCACGGTCTGCCCTGTGCGTTCGCAGTACTCCTGGATCCGGCGGGGAAGATTGCCGGGAGTCTCAAACTGGGGCGCGTCGGTATCAATATAGCACTGGAAAGGCCGGGATTCCAGGGCCTCGTTTTCCAGAACGTCGAAGCCAACCTCGTTGCCCTCCCGCAACCACTGCCGACGGGATTCCTGGATCAGCCAAAGACCCATAATGTTCTTTAAAAAACGTACGCTGTGATGATAGCCGATCTCGTTGGTAAAGTTGGCGGCTATCGCTTTTTCACTCATAATCGGCTTGCCGAGTTCAGTGCCGAACAGGCTCCAGGTGCCGCAGCTGATGTAGACAAAATCCTTTTCCTTAGCGGGACAGCTGAACACCGCCGAGGCGGTGTCGTGAGTTGCGACCGCTACCACAGGTACGCTGGGACAGCTCAGCTCCTCACAGATTTCCGGAAGAAGATTGCCGTAAATTTCTCCAGTGGAAATAATCGGCGGGAAAATCTCGGTAGGAATCCCCAGAGTCCGGCAAAGCTGGAAATCCCAGCTTTTCAGGGTGGGATTGTATAGGTTTGTGGTAGAGGCGTTGGTCACCTCACACTTTTTTTCTCCGGTGAGAAAATAGGCCATTAAATCCGGCATCAGAAGAAATCGATCGGCTTGGGCCAGCAGAGCAGGCTCCTCCCGCGCCAGATAATATAATTGGTACAGGGTGTTGAAGCGCATGAGCTGAATCCCGGTTTTTTCGTAAATCTCCTCTTTGGGGATGATTTTAAATACCTGCTCGGGCACGCCGACGGTATGAGGATCCCGGTAGTGAACCGGATTTTGCATCAAATTGCCCCTGCGGTCAAGAAGGCCGAAATCCACTCCCCAGGTGTCGATGCCGATGGCGTCAAAGCCCCCCTTGGCCAAGGCCAGAGAGATGCTCCTTTTGATCTCAAACATCATACGCACGATGTCCCAGTAAAGAACCCCGTTTAATACGACGGGATCATTGCTGAAACGGTGGATTTCCTCCACCTTTAATTGGTTCCCCTCAAAGCGGCTGAGCATTGCCCGCCCGCTGGAAGCGCCGAAATCAAAGGCTAAAATTCTTTTCTCCATGCCGGCTTCCTCCTTCAGATCATTTCTGTAATGATGATACCATTTACAGGATCAGGCGTCCACAATTGTCCGAAAGGTTTCTATAAAATCTTTATTTCAGAACAAAATAGTCAGAAACAAAAATAATCACGCAAAATCATTCTTTGAGATTCGCCCGATATAGGGTAAGGCCGCATTGTGCGGAGGAAGAACCGATTTCAGCGGCCAGGGCTTCATAGGAAACCTGCCGTACCATCACCGTACACTGTCTGTCGTAATTGCAGTCATAAACCGTGAAACCTCCGGTGATTGTTTGAAGAAACACCATGGTGTGGGGATAATGGGGCGTGCCGTATTGAATAATATCCCCAGGCCGGCCTTGGGACAGCAGGCGTTCCAAGGCCGTTTTGCTTATATTTTTTTGGGTGAGCTGTCCTACCACGGATAGGTTTTCCGTTCCATCCAGCTGATACCAGGTATCCCGATAATAGCTGTTTGGCATATCGCAGCCATAAAGGGCGTGAAAGACATAGCCTGCAAAGCCAAAGCATTGGGTGGCGCCCCGGTATGCGCCGGTGAAGCTGCTGCCAGGCGGGTATTCCTCCTGAATTTGGTTCAACCGGTTCCAAACGCTGTCGGAGCTTTGAGAAAATGGGTGGGAAAAAGTATAGAAAAAAGTTGAAACAACACAAATTAATACTGATAGTATAGAAAATACCGCTTTCCATCGGGTGGAATGGCAAAGCTTCCTTAAAATACCCATAGGCACACCTCGCGTTATTCCTCTTTCCAAGGCATATGCGGCTGTGGTATGATAAATGAAAGACTTTAAGGGTTTAGGAGGCCGGATCATGGAAGCTTTATTTATTTGCTATCCCAAATGCTCCACCTGCGCTAAGGCTAGAAAATTTTTGCAGGAAAAGGGCATCCCGTTTCAGGAAAGAAATATTAAGGAGGAAAATCCCACGCAAGAGGAGCTGGCTCAGTGGATTTGCCAAAGCGGGCTTCCGGCGGAAAAATTTTTTAATACCTCTGGAATGCTCTACCGGGAGAAGAACCTGAAGGCGGTTTTGCCAGGATTAACCCAGCAGGAAAAAATCAGACTGCTGGCCGAGGATGGTATGCTGGTCAAACGTCCGCTGCTGATTGGGGAAGGCTTTGTTCTGGCAGGCTTCCGGCAGGGACAGTGGGAGGAAGCTCTGGCAAAATAGAAAAAGGGACGGAATCCATTCCGTCCCTTTTTCATCTTTCGGCCGCTGAGGCTTCTCTTTTTCCTATCAGCCATGGGGATAAGCCTTTTACCCGGCTGTTAAAGCGCTGCGGACGGCAGCTTCGTCCGGCGGGACTATTCCCAGCGGATCACGGACCTTTCATAACGGGGACAGACCCTCATGCATATGCCGCATACAGCCCCGCGGCCAATATGCTGGTACTGGCGCTTCATATGCTGGCTGCATTTTTCCGGATCGAAAAGCAGCTTCCGAGGCATACCAGGGACCCATTCCGGGCCGAGAATCGCGCCGCTGGGACAGGAATCCACACATTTGCGGCAGCTGCCGCAGAGAGAGGCTGGAAGCGCGTTTTCCACAGGAAAGGGGCAGTCGGTGAATAATGTGGCCAGCCGGACGCGGGGGCCAAACCGATGATGGAGAAATAAGGAGCTTTTTCCTATGACGCCCAGGCCGGCGGCGCAGGCCGCCTGCTTATGGGAAAATCTGCCCTGATAGTTCCAGCCCTTTTGATTCATGCTTTGACTGGCGGCCACAGTGATATACTGATAGCCGGCCCGGTCCAAAAACAATCCGGCCTTCAGCAGGCATTGATTCAAGAATGCGTTTACCGCCCGGTAATGACTAAAATAGGTCAAAGTGGGCTCTCCTTCGATTTCATCCACAATGGCGTTGGACAGCCGAACCACCAGGGTAACGGCATAGGGCGTTTTCTCCAGGCCCTCGGCTTCCGGCTTGGAAAAACCCACGTCGCTGACGCCCAATGATAATAGAAAAGCTTCCAGCTTCTCCCGCAGCTCCACAGGCGTTGGAAGGGCGGAGCCTTGGAAACCGCCGGACTTCCGGATAGGCTCCGCCTGTGAGGAGGCGGTCTGAATGGCCTTCCGTTTCCAAGAGGTCTCCGGCAATTCCTTTGCCGTTTCAAAGGAGCTTCCAAATTCGTCTTGCGGTTTCATAACATTCCCCATTTCCAGCTGTTATTATACCTTGTTATCATACCACAAAACAGCGGGAAAGGGTACGGCTCCCTTACCGTTTTCCATGGAAACGCCCCGGTCGCACAGTCAGCGGAAGAACAGCTTGGCAAAGGCTGGCAGAGAAAGCCGCCTTGAGGAGAATGTGCCGCGGATTTGGAGGGACGGGCCTCGATGGAGGCCGCCAAATATACTCAAGGAACGCGCGCCGGAAGTCCGGGCCGCGCGCCCGTTGGGAACGGCTGCCCTTCCGAAGCGCCGTTGCAAAGGCGGGCCGGTTCTTTTATAATGAATATATGGGCAAGAGAAAGCTGGAGAAATCCAGGAGACGGCCGGGAGGAAGAGGAATGAGAAAAACAATTGGAATTTTAGCGCATGTAGACGCGGGGAAAACCACTTTGTCCGAGGCGGTTCTGTACCATGGAAAGGCAATCCGCGCAAAGGGACGGGTAGACCACCGGGATTCCTTTCTAGACGCCGACGCCGTTGAGAAGCAGCGGGGCATCACTGTGTTTTCCGGGCAGGCGGCCTTTTCTCTGGGAGAAAACCAATATTACCTGGTAGACACGCCGGGACACGCAGACTTCGCCGGGGAAATGGAACGGACTCTGGGGGTGCTGGACTATGCCGTTTTGGTGGTGAGCGCCGCCGATGGGGTTCAGGGGCATACGGCGACCCTCTGGCGGCTGTTGGAAAAAAATCAGATCCCGGTATTTTTCTTCCTGAATAAAATGGATCAGCCGGGGGCGGACGGAGAAAAATCTCTGGCGGAGCTCCGGGAACAGCTTTCGCCGGATATTTACTGGTTTCCGGAGGAAGGGCTGGAGGCTGCGGCGGAGGACCTGGCGGCCCTGGATGAGAATTTGCTGGAACGCTACTTGGAGACCGGCTATGACGAAAAGCTGTGGTACGGCAGGACGGCGGAGCTGATTCGGAGCCGCCGGGTGTTTCCCTGTTTTTCCGGCAGCGCGCTGAATGACCAGGGCGTGATAGAGTTCTTAGAGCAGATGGACCGGCTGACGAAAACGGAATATGAGGCAAAAAGGGACGAGCCCTTTTGCGGAAGAGTGTACCAGGTGCGTCACGACGAAAAGGGAAACCGGGTCAGCTTTTTAAAGGTGCTGTCCGGTGCGTTAACGGTAAAGGACGAGGTCGCTACTCTGGATGGGCCGCAGAAAATCGACGAGCTGCGGCATTATCAGGGCCTGAAATTCCAGACTGGAAAAACGGCGGCGGCCGGGTCTCTGTGCGGAGTAACCGGCCTGACGGTCAAGCCGGGCGAGCAGATCGGGGAAGCTCCCTGCTGTCCGAGGCTGGAAACCACTCCGGCTTTAACGGCAAAGGTGGAATACGGCGAAGGAGTGCCGGCGAAAACCGTGCTGGAAGAATTTAAACTATTGGAGGCGGAGGAGCCGCTGCTGAATGTTTCCTGGGAGGAACGGCTGGAGGAAATCCGGGTGCATATTTTGGGGACAGTACAGCTGGAAATCCTTCAGGAGCTGATGGCGGAGAGATTCCGGCGGAAAATACGGTTCGGGGAATGTCAGGTTTCTTACCGGGAAACCATTGGAAACACAGTGCTTGGCTGCGGCCATTTCGAGCCGCTCCGCCATTACGCGGAGGTGCATCTGGCTCTTTCTCCCGGAAAAAGAGGCTCCGGGATCACCTTTGAAAGCAAATGTCCTTTCGACCAGCTTGACCGCAGCTATCAGAACCTGATCCGAACCCATGTCTTTGAGCGGGAATTGAGGGGCGTGCTGGTCGGCGCCCCTCTCACCGATGTAAGGGTAACTCTTTTGGCGGGGAAAGCGCATGAAAAACATACCGAGGGCGGAGACTTTCGGGAAGCCGTCTACCGGGCTCTGCGCCAGGGGCTGATGCAGGCGGAAAGTATTTTGCTGGAGCCCTGGTACGCTTTCCGGATTCAGGCGGACAGCAGGCAGCTGGGAAGAATTTTATCCGATATCCAGCGGCTGCAGGGAGTCTTTGAGCCTCCGCGGCAGCAGGAAAACCGAGTGACGGTAAATGGACGAGGGCCGGCGGCGGGTTTTATAAATTACAGCCGGGAGCTGGCGGCATTTACCAAAGGAAAAGGGATGTTCAGCTTCCGGTTCGACGGTTATGAGCCGTGCCAGAACCAGGAGGAGCTGGCAGCCCGGTTTTCCTATGACCCGGAGGCGGACTTGGAATACACCCCGGATTCGGTTTTCTGCTCCCATGGCGCGGGCTATCCGGTCAAATGGCATCAGGCCCGGGAGCATATGCATCTGAAGGTTTCACTACCATAAAAACTGCCGGAAAAGACTGGGACGGAGAGCGGCGGAAAAAATCAAGGGGTCTGGCAGCGGATTAAAAAGCAATATTTTAAACGTGCGGCGTGGAGCCGCTTTTTAAGCGATTTAGAAAAACCTCCGGCCCAGCCGGAGGTTTTTACAACAGGATGATTTTTAAGTGGTTTAGGAAAAGAAACGGTTTTCTCCAAAATTAAGCAGCCCGTTACGAATTTTTGCCGTCAAAAATTTTTCGTAAGGCACAGTAAAAAATAAACCGCGCCGTGCCGTCATTCTAACGATTACAGATACGGCGCGGTTCCATAAAAAACATTGCGGCGAAACAAAAAATAATAGGATTCGCAGCCTCCCAGCTCCTGTTCTGACGGCGGCTTTTTTACAGCCGGGATTTTCAAGGAATCTCAAAGGCTGTTTCAAGCGGCCGGACTAAACACGGCGCAGGCGGTCAAATCAGGAAACCGCCGTTGGGACTGAGCACCTGGCCGGTAATAAAATCGCTTTCCGGAGAAGCTAAAAACCAGATGGCCTGGGCGATGTCCTCCGAGGTGCCGATGACGCCCAGAGGGGTTTCGTCCCGGAGTGCCTGAAGCTCCTCTGGAGTGAGGCCGGCGTTCATTTTAGTATCCACTACGCCCGGAGCCACACAGTTTACCTGAATGCCGGAGGGCCCCAGTTCCTTAGCCAGGGATTTGGTCAGGCCGATGAGAGCCGCCTTGCTGGCGGAATACACCGCCTCGCAGGAGGCGCCGGTGATTCCCCAAATCGAACTGACATTGACGATTTTTCCCCGGTGCTCCCTGAGGAACAGGGACGCCGCCTGCTGGCTGCACAGAAAAGCCCCTTTGACGTTAACGCCGAAGACCCGGTCCCACTGCCGGGGTGTGCAGTTGGTGAACAGGCCCGTCTGAGAAATCCCGGCGTTGTTTACTAGAATTTCCAGCCCGCCGAAAGCCGCCTCTGTCCTTTGAAACAGCTCCTTTACCTGGACAGGGTCGGAAACGTCCGCCTGCACTGCGAGAACAGAGCAGCCCTCCAGCGTGAGGGAATGGGCTAGAGAGAGGGCCTCTGATTCCGAACGATGGTAATTGATCACCGTGGAATAGCCTTTTCTGGCAAACAGAACAGCGGCGGCCCGGCCGATCCCATGAGAAGCCCCGGTGACGATGACGGCGCGGCTCATTCCTTCACCAGCACCTTGATAACTTCTCCTACGAACATTTTGTGATAATCCTTATCCGGATACCACCGGCTGTCCAGGGTTTTGTCTACAAACCCGGCCGGGTCCATCGGCTGGGCGTACAGCTTTTTGCATACCAGCACCAGGCTGGCCTGTTCAAAGTACGGAGCAGCCTGGTCGAAAACAGGAATCAGGCCTGTCTCTTCCGCCTTATCGATCTCCCGGCCGGATTTGCTGCCGCAGAGGGAAAGCGCCTTTTTGTATTCTTCAGGGTAAAAGCTCAGGGTAAAGCAGTCATGGGATTCTACAAATTCCTTGGTGTAGCGCTGGGGACGAATTACCGTTACCGCCACGTTTTTGCCCCACATGACGCCTATGCCGCCCCAGCTGGCGGTCATTGTGTTGTACTTAATTTGATCGCCGGCAGTGACCAGCATCCACTGGTCGCCGATCATCTTAAAGGGCTTCATGGAAAACTCACGGACATTGATTTCTTGAAAAGACATAGCAATCTCTCCTTTATAAAATAATAGCCTGCTGGGCTTTTTCTCCTTACAATTTTATGATACCATAAATTAGAAGATTATGGTACCACAAAAGCTTCGCGTTTTCTGCTGATTTTGGACGGGAAAAAGTGTTTTTATAACATTTAAATTTATTTATATGCATGTAGCTTTTGCGGCGGATATGAAAGAGGCGTCATTTTAATATCATAAAAAATAAGAGCGGAGCCGATTTTTCTTTCGATTTTGTGGAAATGTCACCAAATTCCAGTTGTATGAATATTTATGCACAAAACTCTTGATTTTTTGCATAAAGGGTGTATAATAGGAATCGTTGAATGAAAACATCAGCCATAATAAAAATATTTTGGGAGTTGGTTAAAATGGCAGAGATCAAAAAAGTAGTGCTGGCGTATTCCGGCGGATTGGCCACCTCGATTATTATTCCGTGGCTGAAGGAGAATTACAACAACTGCGAGGTCATCGCCGTTGCCGCCGATGTCGGCCAGGGTAAGGAACTTTCCGGGCTGGAGGAAAAAGCGAAAAAGACAGGAGCCTCCAAGCTGTACATCGAGGATTTGAACCAGGTGTTTGTGGAGGATTTCATTTTTCCCACCGTCAAGGCTGGCGCTGTTTATGAAAACAAATATTTGCTGGGCACCTCCTTCGCCCGTCCGATTATCGCCAAAAGAATTGTAGAAATCGCCAAAGCGGAAGGCGCCGACGCAATCTGCCACGGCTGTACCGGAAAAGGAAACGACCAGGTGCGGTTTGAGCTGGCTATCAAGGCTTTCGCTCCGGAAATGAAGATCATCGCTCCCTGGAGAATCTGGAATCTGAAGAGCCGTGAGGAAGAAATTGAATACGCTGAAGCCCACAACATTCCCTTGAATATAACCAGAGAAACCAACTACTCTAAGGATAAGAATATCTGGCACCTTTCCCATGAGGGCCTGGATCTGGAGGATCCGGCCAACGAGCCGAAATATGACGAGATCCTGGAATTGGGCGTTTCTCCCATGAAGGCTCCCGACAAGGCTACCTACGTGACCCTGCACTTTGAAAAGGGCGTTCCAACCGCCATCGACGGCGAGAAAATGGATGGCGTTTCCATCGTGAAAAAGCTCAATGAGCTGGGCGGCGCCAATGGCATCGGCATCGCCGATATGGTGGAAAACCGGCTGGTAGGCATGAAGAGCCGCGGCGTTTATGAAACTCCCGGCGGAACCATTTTGTATCACGCCCACAACAAGCTGGAGGAAATCTGCCTCGACAGGGACACCTACCATTATAAGCAAGGCGTAGCCCTCCGGTTCGCGGAGCTGGTTTACTACGGCCAGTGGTTTACTCCTTTAAGGGAAGCCCTTTCGGCTTTTGTAGATTCCACTCAGGAGACCGTAACCGGCGATGTTAAGCTGAAGCTTTACAAGGGAAATATCATCGACGCGGGCGTTACTTCCCCTTATTCCTTGTACGATGAGGAGATTGCTACCTTCGACGAGGATGAGGTTTATAATCAGGCGGATTCCGCCGGCTTCATCAATCTGTTTGGCTTGCCAATCAAGGTTCAGGCGATGAAGAAGGCCAAAAATCAGCAGCAATAAATTTATCTAGGATTCAGGGCGGACGCTGTCCGCCCTATTCGTGATTATTAGGTAAGCCCTGGCTTTTGGGTGCGGAAAGCGAGCTTGCTTCTTGATGCGTCCGCGGTAGAAAACAGGGAGCTATCTCCAAGCCCCAGGCGCGAAGCGGGTCCAGGCTCAGCCTGGGGAAACAGCTGAAGGAAGCGAACAGACAGCGGCGCATGGGAGAAGGCCAATGGATACCGCCAACCCCCGAGCGCGAAGCGGGTCCAGGCTCAGCCTGGGGGAAACAGCTGAAGGAAGCGAACAGACAGCGGCGCGTGGGAGAAGGCCAATGGATACCGCCAACCCCCGAGCGCGAAATGAGTCCAGGCTCAGCCTGGGGAAAGGGTGAATCAATTTGCCGTTATGGACAGGACGGTTCCAAAAGGAACTGGATCAAAAAACCAATGATTTTAATTCCTCTATCTCTTTTGACTGTAAAATGGCGCGGCAGGATATCGAGGGCTCTATCGCCCACGCTACCATGCTGGGACAGTGCGGAGTCATTGACAAAAGCGAGGCTGACGCAATCTGCCAAGGGCTGGAAGGAATTTTAAAGGATCTACAGTCCGGGACGCTGGAAATCGACATGACCCAGGAGGATATCCACACTTTCATGGAAGGTGAATTGACCCGCCGGCTGGGAGATACGGGTAAACGGCTGCATACTGCCAGAAGCCGGAACGACCAGGTGGCGCTGGATATCCGGCTCTATCTGAGAGAGGAGGCCCAGGGCCTGCTGGAACAGATCAAAGAACTGACTGAGACTATCTGCGTCCAGGCCGAAGCCTTCGCCGGGACAGTAATGCCTGGCTATACCCACCTGCAGCGCGCCCAGCCCATCACCTTTGGCCACCATCTGATGGCTTACGCCGAGATGTTCCTTCGGGATTTGGGCAGGCTTCAGGACGCGGTAAAGCGTATGAATGTCAATCCGCTGGGGTCAGGCGCTTTGGCTTCCACCACCTATCCCATTGACCGGACTGTCACCACCCGGCTTCTAGGATTTTCCGATACTATGCGCAACAGTCTGGATGGGGTTTCCGACCGGGATTTCTGCATGGAGCTGGCTGCGACCTTATCCATCGTAATGGTGCATCTGTCCCGGTTCTCTGAGGAAATCATCCTCTGGTGCTCGTGGGAATTTAAATTTGTAGAGCTGGATGACGCCTTTTCCACCGGCTCCAGTATCATGCCGCAAAAGAAAAACCCTGATATCGCCGAACTGGTCCGGGGAAAATCCGGCAGGGTATTTGGCGACCTGACTGCTTTGCTGACGGTCATGAAGGGCTTGCCTTTGGCCTATAATAAGGATATGCAGGAAGACAAGGAGGCCATTTTTGACAGCGTGGAAACGGTGAAGATGTGCCTGACCGCCTTTACCCCGATGCTGGCCACCATGAAGGTGCTTCCTGAGAATATGCGGAAGGCGGCGGCCGGAGGGTTTATCAACGCCACCGACTGCGCCGACTCTCTGGTAAAAAAGGGCTTACCCTTCCGGGATGCGTATAAAGCCACCGGAGCTCTGGTTGCCCGGTGCATTGAATTGGGGGAAACCCTGGAAACTCTGCCGATGGAGGAATATCAAACGGTATGCGAGGCCTTTGACGAGGGCGTCTATGAGGCCATTTCTTTGGAAAACTGCGTCAACGGCAGAAGCGTGCTGGGAGGACCTGCGAGGAAAAGCGTGCTGGCTCAGGTAAAGCGGGTGCGAGGCCTGCTTCGGGAGGATGCCGCCTCTGAAAGCTGATAAAAGGCGCGCGGACGGAGACCGTAAAGGGCGGCCGCCCTATGCGCCGCCTGGCATGAATCCAAGCCGGGCGCTTGGACCATGCCAGCCGCCCTTCTGACTGGCGGCCGCGGGACAGGCGCTTTGTGCTGCTTTCGTCTGCTCCCACTACACAAAATTTAAACGATAGATAAGAGGGATTTATTTATGATACATGCGGGAATTGTCGGAGCCACCGGCTACGCCGGCTCTGAACTGGTGCGGCTGCTGCTGAGCCATCCGGAGGCGGAGGTTACGGCTATCAGCTCCGTCAGCTTTGAGGGAAAGGCAATCAGTGAGGTATATCCCGCCTACTTCAATCTGTGCGATATGGTTTGTGAAACCGCCGGCCAGGTGGTGGACAAATGCGACGTGGTATTCGCCGCTCTGCCTCATGGGCTTTCCCAGGAGCTGGCCAAAGCCTGTGACGAGAAAGGCAAGGCGTTTATTGACCTGGGCGCGGATTTCCGGCTGGACAGCGAGGAAGAATATCAGAAATGGTACGGCGGAACCTATCGGGACAAGGAGCTCCATGAAAAGGCGGTTTACGGCCTGCCGGAGCTGTTCCGTAAGGATATTCTCGGAAAAAGGGTCATTGCCAATCCGGGCTGCTATACGACTGGGGCTCCGCTGGCTCTGGCGCCGGCGGTAGCAAACGGCTTGATTGAGCTGACGGGAATCATCATCGACTCCAAATCTGGTGTGACCGGGGCGGGCCGCGGCCTTTCCCAGGGCACCCATTACCCGGATTTAAACGAGGGCCTGCACGCCTACAAGGTGGCCAGCCACCGGCACACTCCAGAGATTGAGCAGACGCTGTCCCGGCTTTCTGGGCAAAAGGTGCATGTCACTTTTGTGCCTCATCTGCTGCCGGTGAACCGGGGAATCTTATCCACCTGCTACGGAAGGCTGAAGCCGGATGTCACCAAGGCGCAGGTTCGGAAGGCTTATGAAGATTTTTATCAGGACGAGTATTTTGTCCGCCTGCTGCCAGACGGCATGAACGCGGACATCCATAATATCAAGTATTCCAACTTCTGTGATATTTCCCTGCATATCGATACCCGGTGCGGCAATTTGATCGCTATTTCCGCCATTGACAACATGGTGAAGGGAGCCGCAGGCCAGGCGATTCAGAATATGAACCTGATTTTTGGCTTGGAGGAGGCCTCGGGGCTGGCATTGGTGCCCCCGGCATTTTAATCAGGGCGAAAAGGAGAGAACAATTATGCCAATCAAACAAATTCCAGGCGGCGTGACCGCGGCTCAGGGCTTTACCGCCTCCGGGGTTCACTGCGGCATCCGTAAAAATAAATCCAAGCGGGATCTGGCGCTGATTTATGCTGATACTCTTTGCTCTGCGGCAGCGGTCTATACTCAGAACCTGGTAAAGGGCGCCTGTATTCTGGTGACCCAGCAGCACCTGAAAAACGGCAAGGCTCAGGCGGTTATCGCCAACTCCGGCAACGCCAACACCTGCAACGCCGACGGCGTGGAAAAGGCGGAGAGGATGTGCCTGCTGGCGGCTAAAGAGCTGGGCATTCCCCAGGAGGATGTTTTAGTGGCGTCTACCGGGGTTATCGGCCAGGTGCTGCCCATCGAGCCCATCGAAAATTCCGTGGCGGCCCTAACGTCGGCTCTCTCCAAGGAGGGAGGCACCGACGCCGCGGAGGCCATCATGACTACAGATACCGTTAAAAAAGAAATCGCCGTCCAAATTGAAGTAGGCGGCAAAACAGTGACCATCGGGGGCATCGCCAAGGGCAGCGGTATGATTCACCCCAACATGGCCACCATGCTGGGCTTCCTCACCACTGACGCCGCCGTTTCTCCGGAAATGCTTCAGTGCGCGGTCAAGGAGGCCGCGGATGTCAGCTTTAATATGGTCAGCGTTGACGGAGACACCTCGACCAACGATACTTTGGCGGTTTTGGCCTCGGGGAAAGCCGGAAATCAGGAGATTACGGAAAAATCAGAGGATTACCAAGCGTTTCTGGAAGGCCTGGTATTTGTATGCAGGGAAATCTCCAAACTGCTGGCCGGCGACGGAGAAGGAGCGACCAAGCTGCTGATCTGTAAGGTCAGCGGGGCGAAAACGCTGGCGGACGCTAAAGGCGTGGCGAAATCGGTGATCTGCTCCAGCCTGCTGAAGGCCGCCATGTTCGGCGCCGACGCCAACTGGGGACGGGTGCTGTGCGCCATCGGCTATTCCGGCTGTGATGTGGATATCAGCAAGGTGGATGTGGCGTTCCGCTCGGCAAAGGGCGCTGTCACGGTATGCGTGGATGGCGCGGGCATCGAGTTCAGCGAGGAAAAGGCAAAGGAGATCCTGCTGGAAAAGGAAATCGATATTTTGGTGGACCTGAAGGACGGTTCCTTTGACGCGGAGGCCTACGGCTGTGACTTGACCTATGATTATGTGAAAATTAACGGGGATTACCGCACCTAAATAAAATATACGACGGCTGACTGTTTTATGGGCGCTGGAGTGAAAGAATTAAAAAGACATAGATCTTTCGTATGATACTTTTAGATAGAATGGGCGTGACGAGTTATGGAAATTCCGATTCAGGACCGGGCAGACGTGCTGGTAAAGGCATTGCCCTATATTCAAAAATGGGCGGGTAAAACCATCGTGGTAAAATACGGCGGCAATGCCATGATCAACGAGGAGCTTAAGGACGCTATGATGCGGGATATCGTGCTGATGCAGCTGGTCGGCATCAATGTGGTCTTAGTTCACGGCGGCGGTCCGGAGATCAGCGCGATGCTGAAGAAAATTGGCAAGGAAAGCAAATTTATCAACGGTATGCGCTATACGGACGCGGAAACCATGGATATCGTCCAGATGGTGCTGGCCGGAAAGGTGAACAAAGACCTGGTGAAGCTGCTGGAGCAGCTGGGAGGCCGGGCGCTGGGCTTGTGCGGCCTGGACAACCGGATGCTGATGGCGGAAAAGAAAGCCGCCGCCGAGGATCTGGGCTTTGTGGGAGAGATCACCAGCGTCAATACGGCTGTGATCAACGACGCGGTGGAAAAGGGCTATATCCCGGTGATTTCCACTATCGCCGGAGGCTATCACGGGGAAACCTATAACGTCAACGCCGATGTGGCGGCCGCCAGCATTGCGGCTAAGCTGGGGGCAATGAAATTAATTTTGATGACCGACGTCAAGGGGCTGCTGCGGGATAAGGATGACGAAGGCACCTTAATTCCGGTGGTCAACGTCAGCGAGGTGCCCATGCTGAAGAAGGAAGGCATCATCAGCGGGGGAATGATTCCTAAAATCGACTGCTGTGTGGATGCGGTGCGCCAGGGCGTGGGCCGGGCCCATATCATCGACGGCAGGATCAGCCATTCCATTCTCATCGAGCTGTTTTCCGACGAGGGCATCGGCACCATGTTCTATTAAGGAAAGCATAAGGGCTTTTCAGATGATTTTCTACTCAGCCGGCAGAGTTTCGCCAGCCCGCCGGTCTGGGCTTTCTTGTAAATAGAGTTCTGGTGCCTATCCGATGGCGGAGGATCAGAAGAATTTTGCGGCAGGCAGGCCGGAAGGTAAAACACTGGCAGGAACCTTGCTGGCAGGGATGAAAGCACTGCCGGCGCTGCCAGCCTGTTTCCGGAGGATGAAGCATGGGGTGCAAATCAGGAATTCGATTCCCTTTGAGGGACGGATCCGCGTATGCTCCGGTCCATTCTCTGGTCGTTTAGATTACGGTAAGAAAAGAGGAAGCAGCATGAATTTTGAGGAAGTCAAGCGGCAGGAGCAGGAAAACCTGATGCCTACCTACGGGCGGTTTCCCGTGGCGCTGGTTTACGGAAAGGGAGCTGTCGCGGTGGACACCGAGGGAAAGGAATATATTGACTTTACCAGCGGTATCGGCGTTAACAGCCTGGGCTACTGCGACGACGGCTGGGTGAGCGCGGTCGCTAAACAAGCAGGCGCGATTCAGCACATGAGCAACCTGTACTATTCCCCGGTGCAGACCAGCCTGGCAGCCGAGCTGTGCCGCCTGACAGGCTTTGGCAGGGTGTTTTTCTGCAATTCCGGAGCCGAGGCCAATGAATGCGCTATTAAGCTGGCCAGAAAATACAGCGCCGATAAATACGGCAAACAGAGGACAGAGATCGTCACGCTGGTGAACTCCTTTCATGGAAGAACGGTGACGACCCTGGCGGCTACCGGCCAGGACGTGTTTCATGAGCATTTCTGGCCCTTCACCGAAGGCTTTTCCTACGCCAGGGCCAACGACTTTGAGAGCTTGCTTTCCTGTGTTACTGAAAATACCTGCGCCGTGCTGATCGAACTGATTCAAGGCGAGGGCGGAGTCATGCCGCTGGAAAAGGAGTTCGTGCGGAAAACCGCCGCCCTCTGCAAGGAAAAGGATATCCTGCTGATGGTCGACGAGGTGCAGACCGGCGTCGGCAGGACCGGGTCCCTTTACTGCTATGAACAGTATGGGATTGAACCAGATGTGATCACCTCGGCCAAGGGATTGGGCGGAGGGCTTCCCATCGGTGCCTGCCTGTGCGCTTCTCGTTTGGGAGAAGTGCTGGGCGCCGGAATGCACGGCACTACTTTTGGAGGAAATCCTGTCTCCTGTGCCGGCGGTTTGGAAGTTTTACAAAGAGTAGCAAAAGATAGTTTTTTACGTTCTGTAGAAGAAAAAGGCCGTTACCTCCGGGAGAAGCTGAGTAAAATGGCGGGCGTTCAGGAGCTTCGGGGGCTGGGTATGATGATCGGCATCGTACTGGCAAAGGATAACGCTAAGGAAGTAGCCGGCCGCTGTGTGAAAAACGGACTTCTGGTGCTGACAGCGAAAACCGTACTGCGTCTGCTGCCGCCGCTGAATATCACCTATGAGGAGATCGACCAGGGCCTGGAAATTTTAGAAAAATCAATTTTGGAGGGCTAAGCCAATGAAACATTTATTAAAGCTTTTAGACTGGAGCAGCCAGGAAATCATGGATACCTTAAATTTGGCGGATCAGCTGAAGTATGAGCTGAAGCATGGAATCGAGCACAAGCGCTTGGCGGGAAAAACCTTGGGTATGATTTTCCAGAAATCCTCTACCCGCACCAGGGTTTCCTTTGAGGTGGGAATGTATCAGCTGGGCGGCATGCCCATTTTCCTCTCGGCCAAGGATATGCAGATTGGCAGAGGCGAGCCCGTTCAGGATACCGCCCGAGTGCTTTCCCGCTATTTGAACGGCATTATGATCCGCACCTTTGAGCAGAGCGAAGTGGAAGCTCTGGCGGAGTACGGCAGTATTCCCATTATCAACGGCCTGACCGATTTCTGCCATCCTTGCCAGGTGCTGGCTGATCTGATGACCATCCGCGAGTTTAAGGGCAAGCTGGAAGGCTTGAAAATGTGTTTTATCGGGGACGGCAACAATATGATGAATTCTCTGATCGTTGGAGGGCTGAAAACCGGCATGTCCGTCTCTGCGGCCTGCCCCGAGGGATATGACCCCGATCCCCGGGTGCTGGATTTCGCCAAGGAGTACGACTGCTTTGAGCTTTGCAGAGCTCCTCTGGAGGCGGCCAAGGACGCGGATGTGATTATCACTGATGTTTGGGCTTCCATGGGCCAGGAGGGGGAAGCAGAAAAACGGAAAAAGGCTTTTGCCGGCTATCAAATTAATGAAGAGCTGATGGCGGCGGCCCACAAGGATGCTATGGTGCAGCATTGCTTACCGGCCCACAGGGGAGAGGAAATCACCGCCGAGGTATTCGAGGCCCATGCGGCTGAAATTTTTGAGGAGGCGGAAAATCGTCTCCACGCCCAGAAGGCGGTCATGGTGCAGCTGATGGCGGATAAGGCTTAAGCTTTTTCGCCCCTTTGCTGGGATGGGCTTATCAGGATTGGTTTCGGAAAACGGAGCTTCCAAGCAGGAAGCCCCGTTTTTTATTGAGGATTTATCCGGCGACTTATCTCTCCGGGCCTGGATTTTCGGACAGAGAGCGGAAAGACGGTAGAATACAGCGTTCCATCGGGAAAGAAAGGGGAGAATCAATGAGAGCTAAGCAGACAGCCGTGCCGCCGGGGCCTTGTGGGCTTATAGAATTTGCAGACACCGTATGCAGGCGCCCTTGAAGCGCCTTGCCGGTTCTCGGAAGGCCGCTGAATCTTGTCAGGCAGCTTTATAAATCAACGGGCTAAAGCCCGGTATGGAATTCCGCCCTTCAGCCGTCCCCCATTGACGATGGCCTTCCCGTTTTATAAGATATCGCTGAAAAAACACGAAAAAAACAGCTGCGGTTCAGAAAATGTTCACCAATTGCCGGAAGCTTTGTACTATAATAAATTAAATAATGTTTAATTAAAATGACATTAAAGGAGAGATTTTAATGGAATTAGGCAAAATCATGGTCGTTGACGACGATAAGAATATATGCGAATTACTCCGCCTTTATTTGGAAAAGGAAGGCTATCAGGTGGTGATCGCCAATGACGGCAAGGAGGCTGTGGAGCTCAATGAAAAAGAGGACCCGGAACTGATTTTGCTGGATATTATGCTGCCCCAGCTGGACGGCTGGCAGGTCTGCCGTGAAATCCGGAAAAAATCTCAGGTGCCGATTATTATGCTTACCGCCAAGGGCGAGGTGTTTGACAAGGTGCTGGGCCTGGAACTGGGAGCCGACGATTACATTGTGAAGCCCTTTGAGACCAAGGAGGTAGTGGCCCGGATCAAGGCGGTGCTGCGCCGCACAGGGCAAAACCAGGGCGAGGCCGTGAAAGAGGTCAAATATGATAAGCTTTCCATCAACCTGACAAATTATGAACTGAAGGTCAACGGCGTGCAGGTGGATACTCCGCCGAAGGAGATGGAGCTGATCTACCATCTGGCCAGCAATCCAAACCGGGTGTTTACCCGGGATCAGCTGCTGGACGAGGTGTGGGGATTTGACTATTACGGCGACAGCCGTACGGTAGACGTCCATGTAAAGCGCTTAAGAGAAAAGCTGGAAGGCGTTTCCGACAAATGGGCGCTGAAAACAGTTTGGGGCGTGGGTTACAAATTCGAGGTGAAGGAGTAAGTGGCCGCACGTAAGACATTATTTAAAAAGTATCTCCAGGTCAGTATGTCGATTGTGCTGATCAGCTTTTTGCTTCTGGGAACTATGCTGCTGTTTTTTATTTCCCAGTACTGGCAAAACGATAAAAATGAGCTTCTGCGCCGGAACGCCGAAAGCATTTCCGCGCTGACCCAAAAGAGCTTGGTGGAGGATGCGGATACGGGAACTTATTATATCTCGAACCGGTATGTGCTCCAGGGGTTTCTGAGTACCTTTTCCGATTCCAGCAACGCCGATATTTTTATTACCGACGTTCAGGGGAAAACACTGCTCTGCTCTGAGGGGGGCAATTGTATTCACACCCAACAGAGCATCCCGGATAAAATCATGAAGGATGTTCTGAACAACGGCTTTGTCAGCACCAGCAATCTGGGCGGCATTTATCCCTATTCCCATTTTACCGTAGGCGTGCCGGTGACTTCAGAATCCGGCGTTCAGGTAGGAGCGGTGTTTACCTCAACCGACGCGCTATATCTCACCTCATTCCGCAACGATGTTTTGAAGATGTTCCTGTTCGCCGCCATCGCGGCGCTGACGATTTCCTTTTTCGCCGTGGGATTGTTCTCCTATAAAATGGTCAGGCCTTTGCGGGAAATGGCGGAGGCTGCCCGGTGCTTCGGGTCGGGGGATTTCTCCCGGCGTGTTCCGGTGACCAGCGATGATGAAATTGGGGAGCTGGCGGTGGCGTTCAACAACATGGCGGCTTCGCTGTCCTCCTCTGAGGGAACCCGGCGGAGCTTCATCGCTAATGTTTCCCATGAGCTGAAAACCCCCATGACTACCATCGCCGGCTTTATCGACGGGATTCTGGACGGCACGATCCCGCCCGATAAACAGAATTATTATCTGAAAATTGTCTCCGACGAGGTAAAGCGGCTTTCCCGCCTGGTAAAAACCATGCTGGATCTTTCCAGAATCGACAACGGTGAGCTGCGGATGAACAAGACCTGCTTTGAATTGAGAGACATTATTCTGTCGGTAATGATTACCTTTGAAGACAGCATTGAGAAGAAGGAAGTGGAAATCAGAGGACTGGAGGACGCCCCCGCTATTTTTGTGGATGGCGACCCGGATATGATTCACCAGGTGGTTTATAACCTGGTGGAGAACGCCGTGAAATTTGTCAATCCTCAGGGATATATCGACGTACGGGTTTTGAATAAAGGAACCAAAGCGGTGGTCAAAATCAGAAACAGCGGCCAGGGAATTTCCGCCGACGAGATTCCTCTTATTTTTGATAAATTCTATAAGACCGATAAATCCAGAAGCATGGATAAAAACGGTATGGGCTTGGGACTTTATATTGTAAGAACCATCATCAAGCTTCATGGCGGAGACATCACTGTCAGCAGCGTGGAAGGCGAATACTGCGAGTTTGAATTCTGGCTGCCAAAGCAGCCGGAGGAGCAGCCTCCCTTACTAAAGGAATAATTTACAGCAAGGAGTGTTACCATGACGGATAGAGAATGGCCGGAGTATCCCAACCAATCCGGCGGGGAAACGGTTACAGGACCAGAGTCCGCTCAAGAAGAGGCAGCGTCGGAAAGAGGCTGGAAGGCGGATCCGCCGTCCCCCGCTTCAGAGGAGTGCCAATCGGAAGAGGGGTCAAATTGGGAGCGGACCGCCCAGGAGGCAGAGGAAGAAGTCCCCGGCGGTCAGCGCGGGGAAGATTTGGGAACGCTGGGCCAGGCGCAGGAGCTCCAGGAGGCCGCGCCTTTCTTCCGGGAGGAAGGCTCAGAGCCTTCCCAAACCACAGAAACATCGGGCTGGAAGCCCGGAATGGAATCCTCAGAGGATAGCAGAGAGGAACCGGATCTGCCCGCCGAATCTCCGGAATCGTCCGGCCAGGAGCCCCAAGAGGCTGCGGCTTCCTCTCCGGAGGAAACCCAGGTGCCGTTTCAAACGGAAAACGCATGGGAGCCAGGAGCTGAGCGCCCGGAGAATGCTGACGGCGGGGAAAGCCAGGAGCCGGTGGCAGAGCGGCCGTCTGCCCAACCGTATGATCAGAGCCCGGCGTTTTCCAGGCCGGCTCCCCAGGCGCCTCCGCCTGTGTGGAATCCCGGCTGGCAGGCGCCTTACCGTCAGGCGCCGCAGAATTATCCCTATGGGCAAGGCCAATATCAGGGAGGCTGGCATCCCCAGCAGCGGCAGGTCCCGCCGCCTTACTATGGAGGGACGCCTTATCAGGCGCCTAACCCCTATCAGAATCAAGCTCCCTATGGTTATCCCGGCCAGGCGGCCCGGAATCAAGGGCAGCCTGGTTACCAGGAAAGCTGCTGGTATCCCCAGCCGGCGCGGACCGGCTCTGTGCCTCCGCCTTCTCAGCCTCCCCAAAAGGAGGCTGGAGAGCTTCCAGATGCCAAGCCGCCGGAGAAAAAGAGGATGAATAAGAAAACCAAGGCGTTCCTCTGGGTGATTGGAGCCGTATTGGTTTTGCTTGGCGCGGCAATGGTTTTGTACAGTGTGGGATTGACCTCCGGCTGGTTCGGAGGAGAGACTGCGGAGCCGCCCCAGGCCAGTTCATCCACTCCTGCGCCGGAGGACGACCAAAAGCTGCTGGAAATCGAGGAAATTCCTCAGGATGGCATGATGACCCCGAATCAGGTGTATGAAAAGGTGAAGCACAGCATAGTTGCGGTGGTTACCTACGGGCAGGGCTCCGATTTGACCGACAGCCCTATCAGCTCCGGTTCCGGGATCGTGTTTTCAGAGGACGGCTATATCGTTACCAACTCCCATGTGATCGGGGATTCCAATCAGTATCCGGTAAAGGTGGTATTCACCGGACAGGATGAAAATGAGGAGGATCAGGAATATCCGGCGCAGATCGTCGGGTATGACAAGCGGACCGATATCGCGGTTTTGAAAATCGACGCCGCTGGCCTGACCCCCGCTGAATTTGCGGATTCCGACCAGCTGAAGGTGGGAGACACTGTGCTTTCACTAGGCAATCCCGGCGTGGCGGGCGAGAACTTTACCAACACCCTGACCAAGGGTATGGTTTCCGCCGTCAACCGCACGGTGACTATGTCTTCCATCAATATGCAGTATATCCAGACCGACGCCGCCATCAACCCCGGCAGCTCCGGCGGCGCTCTTTTGAACCTGTACGGCCAGGTGGTGGGCATCAACGCCGCGAAAATTACCACTACGGAGATTGAGGGCATTTGCTTTGCCATTCCAACCAACATTGCAAAAGATGTGATCAACGATATCGTTAAAAACGGCTATGTCTCCGACCGGGTGCGCTTAGGCGTTACCATACGGGGGCTGTCCTCCTATGAGGCCGAAATGTATAACGTACCCCAGGGCCTGGTGATCGTCGGCTTTTCCAGCGACAGCGAAATCCCGTTAAAGGGCGCTGAGATCGGGGATATTATTACCGCGATCAACGGAGTGAATACGACCTCCTCCAATACCTTGTACAATGAACTGGAAAAGTTTAAGGCGGGAGAAAAGGTAAAGCTGACCATCTACCGCCAAGCGAGCGGGTCTCAAAGGGCCAGAACCTTTGAGATAGAGGTTACGCTGCTGGAAGACCGGGGAGAAACCCAGAGCGCAGTAACGCCGACGCCGGAAGCGCCGTAAAGAACTGTTGAAATAGAAAAAGATTCCCAAAAAAGAGCCACGGAATTTTTCCGCGGCTCTTTTTTTGCGATTGGATTGGAAAACAGCCGGCGGAGACGTTCTTCAGGACGGGTTCCGCTGCGGCGGAAAAGCGGGATATCAATCGACGGGGGGCCGCCGTTAGGGCTGCGGCCGCATGGAAACGGCCGGGGGCACAGGCAAAGCGGGAAATCAAGTCAGAGCGTTTTGAGACGCTTGCCGTCAGCAGCGCCTTATAGGATCAACGCAGACCGCCGCCTTAGCCGGCGGTTATGGCTTTGTCGGAGAACATGGAAAAGTGTAAGAAGAATAAAAAAATTTTTTCTTTTCGGAAGCTTCGGAATTTTAGGGCAACCATGGGCTGCTGGAAAGCTAAGGGTGGAAAGGACGGAGGTGTGAAATGATCTCAAGCAAAGAAAATGATATGAAAGAGGAGATTTATCAAGGCTATCAGCAGCTCGCTTTCGGTTCTATTGCCGACGCGATTAAATTGCTGTTTATGGAGGAGCCTGCCCCCAGGGCCTTAGGAAAAATGAATTTTATCAACGTGGCGGAAATCCGAAGAATGAAGGAGGGGGCCATGGAAATCAAATTCTTTGACCGGCTGAAGGCGCTGGAAAAGCTGGAAGAAATTACAGATCAGGGACAAACGGATACTCTCCCGTTTTATGAGGCGCTGGAAAACAGCGCCAAGCTGCTGCAAAAGCGGGCTGGGGAGGATGAGGCTTGAAGTTCCAGGAGTTTTCTATCCGGCAGCTGCAGGCCCTTTCCTGGTGGTGCAGGAATAGTCCCTATGCCGGCTGCGACGCGGTTATCTGCGACGGAGCGGTACGCAGCGGAAAAACCGTGTGTATGGGAGTCTCCTTCTTCGCCTGGTGCTTCTATCGGTTCGACCAGCAGAGCTTCGCCTTGTGCGGCAAGACCATACGCTCCTTAAGGAGGAATCTGGTAACGCCCCTTTTACCGATCTTAAAGGAGCTGGGGTTTACCGTTCACGGAAGAGCGGGGGAAAACATGCTGGAGGTGACTCAAAGGGGCAGGACCAACCGGTTTTACCTTTTCGGAGGCAAGGACGAGGGCGCCTCCGCCATGATCCAGGGGATTACCCTGGCGGGAATCCTTCTCGATGAGGTGGCGCTGATGCCCCGGTCCTTTGTAGAGCAGGCTTTGGCCCGGTGCTCGGTGGAGGGGTCTAAATTTTGGTTTAACTGCAATCCAGAGCATCCCAGGCACTGGTTTTATGAGGAATGGATTCAGAAGAGGGATGAAAAAAACGCCTATTATCTTCACTTTCGCATGGAAGATAACCCTTCCCTTTCCGAAAAAATGATCGAGCGCTATCGGGGCTTATATTCCGGGAGCTTTTACCAGCGGTTTATCGAGGGCAGATGGGTGGCGGCTGAAGGACTGGTCTATCCCTTTATGGAGGAGCCGGACAGGTTTCTGCCGCCGCCGGAGGGGCCCTTTGAGGAGTTTATCGTTTCCTGCGACTACGGAACGGTAAATCCGGCCTCCTTTGGATTGTGGGGACGGAAGGAGGGCGTATGGTACCGGCTGAAGGAATATTACTACGACTCCAAGCGGGATGGCGGCCCGAAAACCGACGAAGAGCATTATCAGGGGCTTGTAAGCCTGCTTGGAGCCAGAAGGCCCCGGTGCGTCATCGTGGACCCCTCGGCGGCAAGCTTCCAGGAGGTAATCCGCCGCCATGGGGAGTACCGGGTGATCCCGGCAAAAAACAACGTTCTGGATGGCATACGCCAGGTGTCTACCGCATTAAAGGAAGGCGCTGTGGAGATCTGCCGGCCCTGTAAGGACAGTATCCGGGAATTTGGGCTGTACCGCTGGGATCCGGCGGGAAACAAGGACTGCCCGGTCAAGGAAAACGACCACGCTATGGATGATATCCGGTATTTCGTGGCCACGGCCCTTTGGGATGAGCAGGAGGAGTTTATCGTATTCGCCAACCGGCGCACAGGAGGATTTTAATTTGAAACAGGATATGGAAAGGGGGCAAGGCAGAGGATGAACCGATACCCGGCAAAGAAAACAGGCCGCCGGAAATGAGGCTGTTTGGAAGAGCCAGGGCTGCGGAGCCAGCGGCGGCGGTGCAGACCGTGCCCGGCGGGAGGGGCGGCGCCTTTTCAGGAGCCTTGGACCGATACCAGGCCGCCGGCATGGAGCGGAAGCTCTACGACACCCTTCGCCTGACGGTCCCTATTATCGACGCGGCGATCTGCAAAATCGTCCGGCTGACAGGCGGGGTTTCCGTCCAATGCGAAAGCCGGAGGGCGCGGGAGGATCTGAACCGGTTCCTGGAGTCGGTTCAGGTCAACGCCTGCGGCACGGGAATAGAGACGTTTCTGGGAATTTATTTAGAACAGCTTCTCACCTATGGGACGGCTCTGGGGGAAATCGTGGTTTCCCAGGATGGGAAGGAAATTTCGGGCCTGTATAACGCCTCCCTGGATGATGTGGAGCTGCGGACAGGGGACAGCCCTCTGGAACTGAAAATTTACAGCAGAGACGGGGCGGGCAACTGGCTTTTGGTCCAGCGTCCGGAGCTGATCGCCGTTTCTACCCTTAGCCCCAGGCACGGCGAATTGCTGGGGGAATCTGTTTTAAAGGGGCTGCCCTTTGTCAGCTCCGTGCTTTTGCAGATTTACAACAGCATGGGCCTGAACTGGGAACGGGTAGGAAACGTCCGGTTCGCCGTTACCTACCAGCCCGGAGACGGAAACGAGCGCGCCTATACCAAGGAACGGGCGATACAGATCGCCCAGGAGTGGCGTAAGGCTATGAAAAGCGGCGGTGATATCAGCGACTTTGTGGCGGTGGGAAATGTGAAGATCCAGACCATCGGCGCGGACAATCAGATTCTGGACAGCGAGGTGCCGGTGCGCCAGATGCTGGAGCAGATCATCGCCAAGCTTTCTATCCCGCCGTTTTTACTGGGGCTTTCCTGGTCCACCACCGAGCGGATGTCCGCCCAGCAGGCGGATATCCTGACCAGCGAACTGGAGGCCTACCGCCGGATTTTGAACCCGGTGATAGGAAAGGTGTGCTCTCTGTGGCTGCGGTTGCACGGGTATTCCCCGGAGCATACCGTAGTGTGGGATGACATCAATCTTCAGGACGCGGTGGAACTGTCTAACGCCAGGCTGCTCGAGGCCCGGGCCAAACAGATTGAACAGGAATTGAAGCCGGAGGGAGAACCGGAAGCGCCCCTGGAAGGAGGAACCCAATGAAGGAAGGCTATTTGCTGAAACGGAAGACGGAGCACGGAGTGGTAAGCCCCCAGGAGCTGGAAAAGATCAATCAGTATACCCGGAGGGAATTCCAGGCCCAGGAGCTTTACACCTTTTCCGTGGTGCTGTGCGACAACCAGGTGGACCGGGATTTTGAGTGTTTTACCAAGGCCGCCTTGGAAAAGCTGAAGGAGCTATTTTTGGGAAAGACGGGCATTTTCGACCACAGTATGCGGTCCGGCGGGCAGACCGCCCGGATTTATGACTGCCGGGTGGAAACCCTGCCGGAGAGAAAAAACCAGCTGGGAGAACCGTACAGCAGGCTGGTGGCCAGAGCTTATCTGCCCAGAACGGCCAAAAATCAGGATTTTATTACAGAGCTGGATTCCGGCATCAAAAAGGAGGTCAGCGTAGGCTGTGCGGTGAACCGTCTGCGCTGCTCCATCTGCGGAGAGGACCTGAAGAAGGGAGCCTGCCGCCATCAGAAGGGGAAAACCTACGACGGCAGGCTGTGCTGCACTGTGCTGGACGATCCCTACGACGCGTATGAATGGTCCTTTGTGGCGGTGCCGGCCCAGCGGGAAGCGGGAGTGATTAAAATGTACACGCCAACGGATACCGAGGAAGGGACAAGAACTAGCAGCGATATCATAAAGGCTTTTTCAGAGGGAAAGGAAATGACCCTGTCTCCGGAGGAGTGCGCGGAAATTTCCGGCTGCCTTCGGGAACTGGCCAAAAAGGCGGAGGCCGGAGAGGCCTATGAGCGGGAGCTCCGGCAGGAGGTGGTCAGGCTTTCTCTGCTGTCCCAGCCGGGTGTGCCCAAGGACATCATGGAGCGGGTCACCAAGCGAATGACCCTGGAGGAGCTTAAGGCGTTCCAAAAGGCGTACCGTCAGGAAAGCGGTAAGCTGGCACCCCCGAAGCCTCAGCTGGCTGGGGCAAGGGCTGAGGGAGCGCCTATCGAAAACGCTGAGTTTAAGATTTAGCAGGCAGAGATTCCCGGAATAGGAGGGCGAAAGCCTAGCTCGTACCGGGACGCGAAAAAGTCAATTTAACCATCTAGGAGGAAAATAGCATGAATGTTTCATTCGCAGGATTTGGAGAGAATATTGCCACCTTTGAGACTGCCGCCGCGATTCCGGCAGGCACGCCGGTAAAAATGAGCGCTAACGGCACGGTAGCCGCCTGCGCCGCCGGAGACGCCTTTATTGGCATCGCCGTAAGTCAGCGGGGAGATTTCGTAGGCGTTCAGCTAAAGGGCTACCGTAATGCAGCGGTAACCGGAAGCGTGCCGGTAGGCTGGGCCCAGCTGGTGGCCGACGGCTCCGGAGGCGTGAAAGCGGCCGGAGAGGAGGCCGCGGGCGTCAGCGTGCTGGTGGTCTCCGCGGGCACCGCCGAGATCGGCATGATTTTATAAGAAACGAGGAGGAATACCTATGGCTTTTTACGATACCGTCCGCTTGGAGAAGGGGATGTACAACACCCCGGGAAAAAGCTTCACCCAGGTGCTGGAGGAGCTGGACCCCAGCGCCAGTTATGAAAACACAGAGTTTGCCGGCCTGGACGCTTATCAGCGCCAGCTGAAGCGGTTTGACATTAAGGTTGGCGGCAGAGGCTCTGACGTGGTGGAAAAGTTCTTTCAGAGCACCGACAGCGCGGCTTTGTTCCCCGAATATGTGGCCAGAGCGGTCACCCAGGGAATGGAGTCCGCTAATATCCTGCCCAATCTGGTGGCAACCGTCACCAAAATTGACGGCATGGATTACCGCACCATTACCTCTGAGCCGGAGGGCGAGCATTACTTCCCGCCTGTAGCGGAGCTTGCATCCTTACCCCAGACTACGGTGAAAACCCAGAATAACCTGGTGAAGATGAACAAGCGGGGCAGAATGCTGGTGACCTCCTATGAGGCGCTGCGCTTCCAGAAGCTGGACCTGTTTACCGTCGTGCTGCGCCAGATCGGCGCCTATATCGCCAGAGCCCAGGCTCAGGACGCGGTAGGCGTGCTCCTGAACGGCGACGGCAACAACAATCCTGCAGAGGAAATGAACGGCGGCTCACCGGCGGCCCTGAGCTACGATTCCCTAGTGAAGATGTGGGCGGGCCTGGCCCCCTTTGAGCTGAATACCATGCTGGCCGGCACCGAAACGGTAAAGTCCGTTTTGAATCTAACGGAAATGAAGGACGCTCAGGCGGGCCTGAATTTCCAGGGCACCGGCCAGATGGTCACTCCCATCGGCGCCGCTCTGATCCACGTGCCTACGATGGCAGATAAGGTGATCGTGGCCATGGATAAGACCTGCGCCCTGGAAATGGTCCAGGCGGGCGAGCTGATGACCGACTACGATAAGCTGATCGACCGCCAGCTGGAGAGGGCTTCTATCAGCGCCGTCACCGGCTTTGCCAAAATTTTCAGCGACGCGTCCAAGAAGCTGACGATTTCCTAACATTTTCGAATAAAGCGATGGGGAAGCCTTTTTAGGCTTCCCCTGAGCAAAAAGAGGAGAATTTTTTGGGGAAAGCTGCCTTCCCCTCAACGGACGGCCAGAAGGCACAGCCTTGTCCGGCTGCGTTCTTGAAGCGAGACGGGTTGAAACCTACTGGTACAAACCTGGGGGGAAGCAGATTCAACGAAAGCTGTGTGAAAATCTTAGGATAGGAGGAGTGGCCGATTGAAATTAGACATCCAAGAAATTTTAGAGCGCTTCGCCCTGATCGCCAGCCTGCCCATGGAGGAGGCGGTAGGTTATACCGCCCTTTGCTCCGACGCCGCGGGAGAGCTTACCAGGCGCCTGCGGGGAACGGTCAGCGAGAATAACGCTTCCCGCCTGGAACCCGCGGCCGCAAGCCTGGCTTATTACCGGTACGCCATGTACCAGGCCGCCAACGCGGAGGACTTCACCGTTGGAGATATCACCGTGGCCAGCGGCAGGGATGACAAGGTTCGGCTGGCGCGGGAGGTTTGGATGGAGGCGGAGAGGGAGATTGCCGACCTGCTGTCGGATGACGGCTTTGTGTTCCGCGGGGTGCGAGTATGAAAAAATACGCGGCAGTCCGCAGGCTGATAAGGCTCTGCGGCCGGAATGTAAAACTGGTGATGGAGGCCACAGGAGAGATCAAGAACGTCCGGGCGGTGATCCAGCCTCTGCGCTACCGGAACAACGCCAATGCGGGAGGAATTTATCTGCCTCCAGGATTCTCGGATTTGGAGAATTACCTTTATCTGGGGCCGGCCGACAAACCGTTGGATCCATATCGAAAGGCGGGCTATGTGGAGGCCAACGGAGAAAGCTATCTGATCCGCAGGGCCCAGCGGGTTTATTTTGAGGATCAATGCGTTTATGTCTGGGCGATCCTGCAAAAGCGTCATGAGGAGGAATAGGATGGGCTTTTTTGACAGCGTTATTGAACAAACCATAGACCTGCTGAAAAGAGACGGGGAATTGTCCTCCTGCCGGATTTTAAAGGCCCATCCAGACTGCTTTCACCAGTCTCCCCTTTCCAAAGTGACGGTGACGGTCAGCCTGGGCGGCGCCCAGGTGGCGAGCGCCGCTATGGGGGATTTTCTGGGAACCCGGTCCTCCGGTGATTTTTATGGCAAATCCGCGGAAGTGACCCTGGATATCACAGTTTGGTCGCCTCTGTCGGCGGGAGGCGAGGCGGCGTGGGAAACGGCCTCCAGCCTGTGCGGTGACTTGATGTTTTCCGGCCTGGGATTTACCAGTGTCCAATGCGGGGAGATTTCCTATCACAGCGGGGCTATGGCTCTGACTCTGCCATGCCAGGCAAAAATCAGGCTGGCCTTTGGGAAAGCATCCGGCGGGGAAGCGGTCTCCGGCGTGGTTGTAAAAGGAAAGCTGGCCCAGGGAAAGGAAGTGGAATAATGCTCATTGCGAAAGAAAGGCCGGGAGTCTATTGGGATTACGACGCTTCCGGCGTGCTGTGGGGCTCTGACAGCCTCAAACAGGTGGGAATCGCCGCCCTGTGTGAAAACGGTGAACAAAACCGGGTGTATTCCATCCGGAGAATCAGCGATGGTAAAGCGGTGTTCGGTGAGGACAGCATTATGGCCGGAATGATCGAGAAAGCCCTCATTAACGGCGCCTCCGGGGTGAAAGCGGTGAAGGCCGGGACAGAGGAAAGCTTTGATTATGAGGCCGCCCTGGCGGCGCTGGAGCAGGAGGACGATCTGGGCGCTGTCTGCTGTGACAGCACCCAAGGGGCGGTTTTACAGCTTCTAAAGGCCAGCGCGGCGGCCGCCTCAGACAGCGGCCGGGAACGGGTGGCGGTAGGCTGCTTTTCCGGAGAGGATCCGGCAGCCTTTGCCAATCAGTTAAACTGCGAGCGGATGATGCTTTTGTGCCAGGCGCCGGAGGGCAAGCCTGCCGGCGGCGGGCTGCTTGCGGCCGCCTTGGCTGGCAGGCTTGCGGCTGCGGCGGATCCATCCGCGGCTCTCAACGGCGCGGTGCTGGAGGGAATCACAGGACTGTCCAAGGCGTTTCCCGAGGAGGAGCTGGACATTCTGCTGCAAAACGGCGTGGCGGTTTTGGAAATGCGGGCTGGCCGGGCAGAGCTGATTCGGGGCGTCAGCACCAGAACGAAAACAGACGGCGTTTCCGACCGGACCTTCCACGACATCAATACGGTGCTGATCATCGATACAGTGATCGCCGGGATTAGAGCCTCTCTGAAGAGGATGCTGGCAGGGGCCAGAAACAATGAAAAGACCAGAAGCGCCCTTGCGACTCAGACAGCGGTGAAGCTGGAGGAGTACCGGCTTCAGGGAATTCTGGACAGCTACCGTTCCCCAGTCGTGGCCGCTTCAGGAGAGGACCCGTCGGTGTGCGTCGTGACGGTGGAATTTACCGCCGCCAGAGGCCTGAACCAGATCGTGATCCAGGCCAGCATTACGGTATAAGGAGGAGCCTATGGAAAATGGAAATTTTCCCACCAGCCGGGATATTTATTTGGAGGTTAACGGCAGAAAGCTGGCGGTGGTAGAGGGATATAAAGCCCACTCTGCCCGGGAGAGCCACTATGTGGAGGCCTTTGGAAGCGCTGAGCCGGTAGGCACTGTGCCAGGGAAAACCAAGCATTTTGTGGAGCTTTCCCGGGTCTATGCCTGCGAGGGCGCGTTAGATGACGGGGTCAGCTTTTTTGAGCTTTCCGGCTTTAACCTGGTGATCGTCAAGCCGGACCGCCGGATTATCTATTCCGGCTGTGAATGGAATGAGATCAGCGAATCCGCCGGGATCAACGACACGGTTCTGGAGGGCGTTTCCCTGATCGCTTCCCATAGGATGGAGCTGGCATGAAGGAGCCTAGAAAAGTGAAGGTGCGCCGGAGAACCAAAAGGGAAATCCCCTGGTCAGGCGGAAGTCCGCCGGAAACCAAAATCGTTTACAAGCGGGAAGCGGCACCCGTTCAGAGTGCGGGAAACCGCCGGCCTGAAACAGAGGACATCTCCCTGGCCATGGAGCGGGATGCCAGACGGTACTCCGGCTTATGGGAGGTAGAGCTATGAACACAGCGCTGATGCGGTTTCAGGACTACACCTGGAAGCACAACCCGAAGACCATACAAGTGGCTTGCCGCCGGGAGATCAAAGAGTGGAAGCTGCCCGGACAGGGAAACCTTTTGCAGGACCTGGGCCCGGGAAAGCGGATCGTCACAGGAGAGGGGGAACTGTTCGGGGAAGATTGCCTCCTCCAGTTCCGGACGCTGGCGGCCCTGTGCGAACAGGGAGGAACCGGCTTATTAATCCTGCCGGATTCCACCGGGTTCGAGGCCAGCTTGGTTTCTCTGACCATGGCCGGCCAGGCGGGACCGGATATCGTAGGCTATCGGTTCGAGTTTTGGGAACAGGTCGGGGAAGGAATTCCGATCCTCCGGGAGGGCAAGGATTACCATATCGTCCAGGAGGGGGAAACCCTCTGGGACATTTCTAAACTATATGGGATTTCCATTTCTGAGCTGGCACGGCGGAATCCTAATGTGAAGCGCCCCGACCAGCTGGCTGCGGGAGAGAAGGTGGCGCTGCGGTGATTTACCGATTAACGGCTTATGGAGGAGAAACGAGGGAATTCACAAAGCCGGCGTCAGTCCGTTTTTCCGCAGACCGGGACGCCCCGGCTCACAGCCTGGAAGCCCGGTTTCCCCTGGAACCGCTTGGGAGCGGACAGCGTCTGCCGGAATTTCACACGATTCAAGTCGTAAAGGACGGAGCGGTGTTTTTCCGGGGATTGATCGACGAGCAGACGATCCTTGTGGATGGGGACGGGGCGGGAATTGAAGTGTGCTCCAGAAGCATGGCGGCGCTCCTGCTGGACAACGAGGCGATCCCTCAGACCTATTACGTGCCATCCACCAGGCTGATTTACCAGCGCCATGCCCAGCCCTATGGCTTTTCGGAGTTTTCGGGAAAAGACAAGGCCTTTTCCACCAAGCTCCAAATTGAAAAGGGCGCCAGTGAGTGGGAAGTGATCGAGAGCTTCTGCCGGGACGCTTTAGGCACCCGGCCCCAGGTAACCTTTACCGGAGAGCTTCAAATGGAGCCCCAGGATCCGGAGGCTGAGGCGCTGTTTTCCAACTGCGGAGGAATTTTCTACGCCTCTATCCGGGAGGAGCATCTGAGGTGCAAGCGGCTTTCCCAGGTTTTAGTCCGCTCAGAGCGGCTGGGCGGCTACAGCACCCAGGTATGGGATTCCCAGGCGGCGGGAGATGGAATCCTCCGCCGCCGCCTGCTGAACGCGGTGGATGATCCGAAAACCCCAGTATTCCGAGGACAATTGCTGCTGGACAAAAGCCGGGAGCAGGCCTACCAGCTCGAATTGGCCTGTCCGGGAGAAAGAATTTTGCCGCTGGAGACCCGGGCCAGGGTGGTGGACCCGGTTCTGGGTGATTTTGAAGCGCTGAAGGTGAGCGGGATTTCTTACCGGCTGGACTCCGCGGGAGAACAAACGCTGGTAATTTTAAGGAAGGATTGGGAGGCGGAAAGCGATGTGGCTGGGTAAAAAGATAGCTTCCCGGCAAAAGGAAGCGGAAAGGCCGGTGGCGGGGACAATCTCGGGGGAACAGAACGGCGGCTTGCTGCTTCAGTCCTCGTCGGAGTACCGGGAGGTAGCCGCCGCAGGACCCTATGGAGTGAAGAGCCTGCCTCCCGCCGGGGAAAACGCGGTGGGCGTGGTTTCCGGAGAAAAGACCTTCTGCCTGGGAGTGGAAATCGACCCAAAGGGCTTGCAGCCGGGCGAGCTGGTTCTGTTTTCCTCAGGAGGAGCGAAAATCACCCTGACCCGGGATGGGAAAATCCAGCTGGAGGGCCAGGTGTTTATTAACGGCGCAGAACAATAAGGAGGCGGTTATGGATACAGCGATCAAAGACGGGGATTTTCAAACGAATGGCAGCGGACTGCCGGTGCGGATCAGCGGTGCCCAGGAGCTTTTGCAGCGGGTGATGTTCCGGCTCACGGTAAAAAAGGGAAGCTTCTTTTATGACCAGCAGCTGGGGAGCCGGTTGTATACCCTAAAGGGCAGCTATGGAAACCGGGAGGCACTTTCGGAAACCGCCATGCAGATGGTGAGGGAGGCCCTCAAGCCCATGGCGGAGGTGACCCCTCTGGGGGTGCGGGCAGGTATGACCGGGCCCGACCAGCTTTCCTTAACGGTCTCCCTTTTGGCGGACCGGAAACAGATGGAATTGGAGGTGTTGATATGAGTGAAACCTATGAATCCATACTTTCCAGAATGCAGGACCGGTTTCAGGAGCTTGCCGGCTTTCCAGCCGACGACGCCTCGGACATCGGCATCCGGCTGAAGGTTCTGGCGGGAGAGCTGTTCTCCGCCTGCACCAATCTGGACTGGCTGAAGCGCCAGGTCTTTCCTCAGACGGCCCAGGGCGTCCAGCTGGATTATCACGCCCAGCAAAGGGGAATCCAGCGGAAAAGCGCCGTCCGTTCTCAGGGAACGCTGGAATTTTCCCGGGAGGCCGCCCTGCTGTACGATGTGACCATTCCCGAGGGCACGGTGTGCGCTGTTTCCCAGGAGGAGGGACTGCGTTTTGTCACCACCCGGAAAGGAATCTTAAAGGCGGGGGATTTTTCCGTTTCCGTCCCGGCGGCCTCTGAGGAAGGCGGCGCGCAGGCTAATGCGGCGGCGGAAACCATCAAGGTGCTGGTGACGCCGCCGCCGGGAGTGACGGCGGTAACCAACCGGGACGCGTTTACCGGCGGCGCCGACGGAGAAAGCGACGAGGAGCTTCGGGAGAGAGTGCTGGAAAGCTGCCGCAACATTCCCAACGGTACCAACAGCGCCTTTTACCGGGAATTTGCCTTGCAATATGAGGGCGTGTATTCGGCGGCGGTATCGCCCAGAGCCAGAGGCACGGGCACGGTAGACGTATATGTGGCCTCCAGGGGGGATGTCCCCGGAGGCGAGGTGATTACCCAGATCCAGAACGACCTGAACGCTTTGAAGGAAATCAACGTGGACGTTCAAGTGAAGGGAGCGGAAAAGGTTTCTGTAGATATCATATTGTATCTGGTACCAAAGGCGGGATACGATTATTCCGAGCTGAAGCTGTTGGCGGAGCAAGCCTTACGGGATTATATGGGAGGCCTGTCTATCGGGGAGTCTGTTTACATGACCAGAGCCGCCGCTGTAGTTTACGGAGTCGAGGGCGTAGAGCAATGCTGGCCGGAGCCGCTGCTGTGTCATGATGTGGCGGTGCAAAGCGGCCAGCTGGCGGTGGCGGGAACCATAGGGGTTTCTCCCAAAGTGGAGGACGAGCAATGAGCAGGCTGCAAGCGTTACGGGATGCCCTGCGTCCGCTGGGCATCTATAAGCTGGAGAAGGGCACGCTGGTTTACGCGGAGCTGGCGGCTTATGCGGCGGGGCTAGACTTATTGGAGGACGGCCTTGACGAGCTGGAGCGGGAGGCGTTTCTCCCCACCGCCCAGGGGGAAGGAATCTCCAGGAGGGAAGAAATTTATGGCAAGCCCAAAACCTTGCTGCCTTTGCGGGAACGCAGGGAAATGCTGCTTTACCGGGGAGCTATCAATAATCGAAACAATACCCGGGAGGATTTGGAAAGGGCGCTGGTGGCCTGCGGACTGCGGGCTCAGGTAAAGGAAAATCTGGATGGCGCGTCCATTTACATTAACTGCTTTGACTTTCTGGAGGATTTTCAGGGCCAGGAGGAGATCAAGGCGGCGGCCAAGGAGTTTTTGCCCTGTCACCTGGAAGCGGAGTTTGATTTCAGGACCCTGGATTGGAATCGGATTGACAGCATGGACAAGACGTTTGACCAGATGGAGGCCGCCGAAATGACCTGGAACCAGATTGACGCATACAGTCCGGAATAGAAGGAGGTTACTTTATGCCCACAAGCAATAAAACGCCGGCGTTAAGCCTAAATAATTGGCTGGGCACCGATAAGCCCATGAGAAGTGATTTTACAGAGGATAACCTGATTTTAGACAGCGTGATCGGAGGGCATCTGCAGGATGCAGTGTCTCATCTTTCCGCCGCCGACCGAGAGAAATTTGATTCGCCCTATTTATTGGACAGCTATGCCGGCACCGGTGACGCGGAACAGCACTTTACACTGCCGTTTACGCCAAAATTTGTGTTTGTGTTTTATCAGACCAGAGCTTTCAGTGAGTATGTGGCGGAGGGGGATTACACAAAATGCAACGCCGGGTTTGCGGCTCCGGGCCTGAGTACGGCAGCGGTTTCCCTACAAGGGAATAGGCTGACGGTGAAGCAGACCACAGGCGAGGCGGCGGGAAAGCTGTTTTATAATCTGAATCTGAGAGACGGACAGTATTTTTATCTGGCTGTAAAATAAATCGGCGCGGACGGCTTTTTAATGGCCGGCGGGCGTTGGCCCAGCGCATGTGTAGAAAACGGCTTCTTACACCCGGTTAGAGCCACAGACAGGGCGTCGGAGAATTATTTTTTGATGCCCCTTGGCGTTCAAACGGTCCGGCCGCCCGCTCCTCCGCCGCCTGGAGCGGCCTGTTTTCCGCGGCTTAGGCCTTGCTTTTTTATTTCGCTTGCGCTTCAGGCCGGGACAGGGTATACTGTCTTTAATGAAAAGATGCGCCGCTGAACCCGGACGGAGCGGCAAGAAAAAAGAAATGAGCGGGAGGAAGAGCATGAAGCTGAAAAACCCTTTGCTGGTGGTATCCGACTTAGAAGCGTCGAAACGGTTTTATCGGGAAGTTCTGGGATTGAGGGTGATCCTTGACTTTGGCGCAAACGTCACCCTGACCGGAGGGCTTTGCCTGCAAACCCAGGAAAGCTGGATGGGATTCCTCTCAAAGGCTGCGGAAGACATCAGCTTTGGCGGCAATGACGCAGAGCTTTACTTTGAAGAAGAAAATTTCGAAAGCTTTTTGACAGAGCTGGAAGCGCTGGAAGGAATCCGTTACGTTCACCCAGTAAAGGAGCACAGCTGGGGACAAAGGGTGGTTCGTTTATATGACCCGGATCTTCATATCATAGAAATTGGGGAGTCTATGAAGACAGTCTGCCGGAGGTTCTCAGCCTCTGGGATGACCGTGGTTGAAATCGCCGAGCGAATGGATGTGCCCGTCAAGTATGTAACCGCCTGCCTGCGCTGACGCTTCCGCTTTTTACAACAATACTGAACACTTTCAAACGGAAAACTGAGGGGTAAGGAATAACACCTTACCCCTCAAAGCTTATGCTTTAAAAATGGCTTGAAGCCAGGACTTTTTAGCCTTTAATTTTCTATGTAACAACTGAAAAATTGGAGGAACGAAGCATTTGAGTATTGTTGATTACAATAGAGATTCAAATTAAGAATATTGATTTTAGCCTTATAGCTATGATAAGCTAATGTCAAAAGATTTTTCATATATGGGAGCAGTCATGAAAATTATTGAAGCAACAGACAGGATTCCGAATTTAATCGATCGGTTACTGGAGGTATGGGAAAGCTCCGTAAGAGCCACCCACCTGTTTCTGTCGGACGGTGAAATCAAAAGTATCAAAGAATATGTCCCACAGGCATTGAAGGGGATCGCCCATCTGATGATTGCAGAAGATGACGCGGGCCGCCCCGTGGCTTTTATGGGGGTTGAGGATGGCACATTGGAAATGCTGTTCATCTCCCCGGAAGAGCGCGGCAAAGGCTTAGGGAAACGCCTGATCCAATACGGGATCGAAAGCTATGGTGTAAAACGGCTGGCAGTCAATGAGCAGAACCCGCAGGCCAAGGGGTTTTATGAACACATGGGCTTTCAGGTTTACAAAAGGACGGATTATGATGAACAGGGGAACCCCTATCCGCTTTTATACATGAGCCTTGCACAGAAGCCTTGGGAGAACTTGAGCAGTGAAAGGAACCAGATGAATACACCGGCATTAGAAACAGAGCGTTTGATTTTGAGAAAATTCACGGAACAGGATATGGAGGCGCTGTTTCTTATCCTTCAGGATGAGGAAGTCAACAGATTTTTGCCTTGGTATCCTGTGAAAAACATGGAAGAAGCGAAGCGGTTTTATGAGGAACGGTACGCGGCAAAATATGCCCAGCCGCAAGCCTATGCCTATGCGGTCTGTCTGAAAGCGGACGATTATCCCATCGGCTACATCAAAGTGGACATGGAAGAGCATCACGATTTTGGCTACGGGCTTCGCAAGGAGTTCTGGCATAAAGGGATTGTGACAGAAGCGGCTAAGGCGGTTATTAAGCAGGTAAAAAAGGACGGCCTGTCCTATATCACGGCAACCCATGACCGAAACAACCCCCGAAGCGGCGGCGTGATGCGGAATGTGGGTATGAAGTACCAGTATTCGTATGAGGAGCAATGGCAGCCGAAAAACATTTTGGTGACATTTCGGATGTACCAGCTTAACCTAGATGGGAATGAAAGCCGGGTCTATAAAAAGTATTGGGATACTTCTGCCGTGCATTTTATCGAGCCGAATTTGTGAGTGATTTTAGAAGAATCATCAATGAGTGAGTTAAAGCAAAACTATTATGGCAGCTTATGCACCGAAATGTACGAAATCTTACATGAGCAAGCGCCGCAGGACGAATTGGACTTCTATCTTTCCTATGCAGAAAAGGGCAAGAAAATTTTAGAACCCCTGTGCGGCAGCGGGCGCTTTCTGATTCCGTTTTTGGAGCGAGGATTTGACATCAGCGGAATGGATTTATCGGAAGAAATGCTGGGGAAATTAAAGCGGAAGGCGCCGAACGCAAGAGTAATGCAGGCAGACATTATCAACTTTACCGTACAGGAAAAGTTCGATTATATTTTTATCCCCTCCGGCTCAATCTCCTTGTTTACAGACATGAGTGTATGCAAAGGGATTTTACAGAAGATGAAAGAGCTGCTTGCTCCCGGCGGAAAATTCGTGTTCGCTGTTGATACTGTTTTTGACAGGTGCAGCGAGGACAGCGATTACAAAGTAAGTGTTTCGGTGAAAACGAAAGAGGGATTTGACCTGCTCCTGAAAGGGAAAAATCATTACGATGAAACCAGCCAGACGCAGTTTTCTCCATCTATTTACGAACTCTATAATGGCGCTGAGTTATTGCAAAGCGAAAGCATGGATTTTCAGACGCACTTGTACCGATACGGCGAAATGGAAGCATATTTAAGAGAATGCGGCTTCAAAAGCATATCGACCTATTCCAACTACAAGAAAGAACCGGCAGTTGACGATCAATGTGAAATGCTTATATTCGAGTGCGATATATAGAGGAAGACGCTTTCAAATGCAAAATCGAGGGGTAAGGTACAAACACCTTACCCCTCAAAGTTTATGCGCTAAAAACGGTTTGAAATCAAGCTTTTTCAGTCTCTAATTTTTACTCTTGTAGGCAGAGATCATCTCAAGGCGGCCTTGTATTCCTCTCCCCAATTCCACAGGGCGTCTAAAATGGGCTTCAGGCTTTTTCCAAGCTCAGTTAGTGTGTACTCCACTCGTGGAGGTACCTCGGCATAGACCGTGCGGGTAAGCAGTCCGCTCTCCTCCATTGCCCGAAGCTGCGCCGTCAGCACTTTCTGCGACACATTCCCGATTGATTTTTTAAGCTCTCCAAATCGCTTTGTCCCCGGCATCAGATCACGCAAAATCAGAACCTTCCATTTATCCCCGATCAGCGTCAGCGTCGTTTCCACCGGACAAGCAGGAAGGTCTTTCACTGATTTTTGCTCACTCATGATTCTTACCTCCTATAGTTTCTGATAGAAACCTTGTTTCTAATTATACAATATGGCGGATTTTTCGTCAAGAAGCCGCTGAAAATCAAAATTTTTTAAGCCTTCAAAGGCTTAAAAATCCCGTGGATACACATTTATTTTCTTCCGGCAGCTGCCTAATAGTATCCTTTAGGTAACTACAGCACAATATTGTGCTTACTTTACAACAGAGCCTTAAGCGCTATAATAAAGACAAGAGTTACGCAGGACGGCCGCTGCGGAGCTCGAAATATGCAGAATCATTTTCAGGAGGCTATCATCATGAACAAAAATACTTTTACATCTGTAAAACTTACAAAAGGCGAAATGAACATCTACGATTTTGGCGGCATTAAACTGCACGCCTATAAGACCAATGACTTTATCGACGACGAGGTGTTCGTCGTGGAGAAAAACGGGAAAGCCGTTATCATTGAGTCTCCCTGCTTCTTTGACAATATCAGAGAGCTTACGGGATATTTGAAGGATATGGAAGTAGAGGGTATGCTTGTTGCCTATCATGGCGCGGGAGCGACTTTTTTGCCCAATGTGCCGAAATTTGCAACGCAGAACGCCGTGGATTATTCCGAAAACGGCGGCGGCAAGGCTCTAATCGACAGCTTTACCAGCTCATTTGGAGAAAGCTTTGATTCCTCCGTCCACAAGATCACCAATGTGGTGGAATCCGGCAAGGTGACCATCGGCGGCATGGATTTTATTATCAAGCAGACAGCAGATGCTTTTGATGTGGAGATTCCTGAAATCAGCGTGGTTTACACCCACATGCTGGGCCATGACTGCCACTCCATCGTGGCAGGTGCAGGTCATGCCGACGCCATGATTGCAGAGCTTCGCAGCTACATTGCAAAGGGCTATAACCTGATCCTCACCTCGCACTACACGCCGGAGGATCTGAAAGACGCCCAGACAAAGATCGACTATCTGGAGAATCTGAAAAAGATTGCGGCAGGCTGCAAGAACGCAGACGAGTTTAAGGCGGAAGTCGGCAGGCAGTATCCTGCATACAGCGGTCAAAACTATTTGGATATGACAGCAGGCTTCTTCTTTGCCTAAGCGGAAAATTCCAATCGGCCGGGGCTGTCGGAAGAACGGCTCCGGCTTTCCTTTTGGAGGGAGGGGATGCTATGTCAGCAGGCAGATACTTAAAATATTTACAGGAAGAAATCCATACAGCTATCGCAGCAACGATTGACGATGGCGGGCTGCCTGTTACCTGCGCCGTCGATATCATGGACGCCGATGAAAACAGCCTTTACTTTCTGACTGCAAAGGGCAAGAGCTTTTATGACCGCTTGAAGAAAAAGGGATATATTGCGCTGACGGGAATGAAGGGCAAGAGCACCATGTCCTGCGCGGCAATATCGCTGCGGGGAAAGGTAAAAGAGCTTGGAAATACGCTTTTGCCTCGGCTGTTTGAAAAAAATCCATATATGTGGAAGATTTATCCCACACAGGAATCCCAAAATGCGCTGACAGTGTTCCAAATTTATGATGGCAGCGGAGAATGGTTTGACCTTTCCAAAACACCGATAGAACGATTTTCTTTTACATTTGGGAAAATGAAGGCGGAAGCGGGAGGATATTTCATCACAACCGGTTGTACCGGCTGCGGGGATTGTGAAACGGTCTGTCCGCAAAGCTGTATTGACTTGATCGCTGTTCCGGCGGTCGTCAGGCAGGCTCACTGCCTGCATTGCGGGAACTGTTATGAAATCTGCCCGGCAAAGGCAATCGAACGGAGGCAACGGTATGACACAGAACGAACGGCTGGATTTTCTGCTCCATTATCTGATAAAGGAGCGCAAAGAATATGAGAATATCCGTGTACCGGATTCCCATTCAGAAAAGCAGCGGTATCTGCGGAGCCTGATGAATGTGCGCCCGCCCTTACCGGTCAGCGCAGAATTTTTGAGCGTGCAGGACGCCTATTTGTCTGAACGCCTTGTCGAACGGGGCGTCACAAGATTTCAGGATTTGACGCCGGTACAACCCGGCCTGTATCTCTGGAGGGGCGATATTACCACCCTTGCCGCCGACACTATTGTCAACGCGGCGAACAGTGGTATGCTGGGCTGCTTTGTTCCCTGTCACGGCTGCATCGACAACGCCATCCACACCTATGCGGGCGTACAGCTCCGTCTGGAATGTTCCGGACTGATGAAGCGGCAGGGGCATAAAGAAGAACCCGGTAGAGCGAAAATCACAAAAGCCTACAACCTGCCCTGCCGGTATGTGCTGCACACGATCGGCCCGGTCATCGGCGATGCTGTTGCCGTTTCCGACCGAAGGCTGCTGTCAGACTGCTACCGTTCCTGTCTTGATTTGGCGGCGAAACACGGGCTTCATAGCGTAGCGTTTTGCTGTATTTCCACCGGTGAGTTTCGTTTTCCCAACGAGCTGGCGGCACAGGTCGCTATTCAGACGGTGATCCAGTGGCAGCGGGAAAATCCAAACCAAATCGAGGTGATCTTCAATGTATTCAAGGAGCGGGACTACGACATCTACGAAAAGCTGCTCAGAGCAGATAGAAAAACTCAAATATGAAATTAAAACAGCCGATGCAATTGTGATCGGCGCAGGAGCCGGACTTTCTGCCTCTGCCGGCTTTACCTATACCGGCGAACGCTTTGAAAAATTTTTCGGCGATTTCATCGAAAAGTACGGGTTTTCCGATATGTATTCCGGCGGCTTCTATCCCTTTGAAACCTTGGAAGAACACTGGGCGTACTGGAGCCGGTATATCTATATCAACCGCTATATGGATGCGCCGAAGCCGATTTACAACGAGCTTCTCCGGCTCGTCGACGGCAAGGACTATTTTGTGCTGACCACTAATGTGGATCATTGCTTTCAAAAAGCCGGATTTGATAAGAGCCGCCTGTTCTATACACAGGGAGATTACGGCCTCTGGCAGTGTTCAAAGCCCTGCCATCAGAAAACCTATCACAATGAAACGGTTGTCAGAAAAATGCTGGACAAACAGGAAAACAGAAAGATCCCCGGTGAGCTCGTGCCGTACTGCCCCGTCTGCGGTGCGCCTATGGCGATGAATCTGCGGACGGATATGACCTTTGTGGAAGATGAGGGCTGGCATAATGCGGCTCGCCGCTACGAGGATTTCCTGCGCCGCCATACGGGACTGCATATCCTCTTTCTGGAACTGGGCGTAGGCAGCAATACTCCTGCTATCATCAAATATCCGTTTTGGAAGATGACCTATCAGAACCCGAAAACGGTTTACGCCTGCATCAATCTGGGAGAAGCTGTCTGCCCAGATGCCATCGCAAAACAATCTATCTGTATCAATACAGACATTGCCGGTGTAATAACTGCTTTGAAGGAAGCGAAAAATGAAGCTTAAACAAAATGATGTCTCCGTTTTTTGGAAAGCATGTGGGAACTTTCCCCAAAGCATTGACAAACATTTTGTCCTGCGGCGAATAATCAAGCAGCATGTTCCCCGCCGTGCGGCAGGAGCTTGTCTTGTTTGCTCAAAACAGACGGGAACAGATTTCCGCTCTGGAGCGGCAGTCCGTATGCAGCCAAAACCGATATAGGAAAAGCGACGAACGGAACACAGTACGGTATAAGCTTACAACCGGAGAATGGCCCGCGGTCGCAGAAGCCGGAGCGAAAGGTTGGATAAGTATATATGAAAGAGACAAAAGACCTTATCTTCAACCTCGATATGATGTGAAGGCTTCCGCCAGAGTCGATAGGAGAAAACGAAATAGACGGCAATCGCAGACATTATTCCTGAAGCCGTTATTGAGAGCGGAAAGCTGATGTGCTTCAGCTGAGAAGGCGGTTTCAAGCTAAAAATCGACGGCATGATTTATGATGTCAGAACTCATTCAGCACGACTGGAAGGCAGAATGCCTTGGAGCAGTTTAAGGAAACAGCTTATCGGATAAATCGCAGAATGGGAAAGAGAGGCTAGGCATAGTAGGATAAATAAGCCTTTGTTATGCCTGGCTGCCGGAAAGGATCGATATTAAGGAGCTTCACGCCAACTATCGCCAATTCACTGATTGAGCGCATTGAAGTCCACAACAACGACAAGTACGACAGCTATTGCCATGCCAGGACGGATGTCTATTTCACAGTAGTGGGGATTCTGGACAGCCCTGTCAAAAAGGAAAGCCTTGATATGTATGAAAGAAGTCCAGGATAATCCGCAAAGCTTCAAATTCGCAGCATAGCAAAAGATACCGTGCAGCACCTTTTAGGTGCTGCACGGTATCTTTTATAAAATTACTTTCTTATCCGGTGCGCCTAATTTGGCAGGAACTCCTCTTTATTGCTCGTTTTAGCGGAAGGTCAGCCGTCGATGCTGTTCTTTCAGAGGCTTTTATATACCGCTTATTTACTGGCAGCTTCAATCGTTTTTCATCATAAGGAAATTTTCATAGAAATGTCGAAGGCCTTTACCGAATGGGTGAGGGCCCCGATGGAGATGATGTCCACGCCGGTAGCGGCTACGGCCTGAATCGTGTCTGCGGTAATATTGCCGGAAGCCTCCAGCAGAGCTTTGCCGCCGGTGATTTTGACCGCCTCCGCCATTTGCTCTATCGTCATATTGTCCAGCATGATGATATCCGCTCCAGCCGCCAGAGCTTCTCTCAGCTCGTCCAGGCTCCGGGTTTCCACCTCGATTTTGGTCATATGGCCCACCTTTTCCCGCAGCTTGCTGATAGCGCTGGTAATACCGCCCCCTGCGTCGATATGATTATCCTTCAGCATGGCGGCGTCGGAGAGGTTAAAGCGGTGGTTTTTTCCGCCGCCTATGGTGACGGCATATTTTTGCAGGGCCCGGAGTCCGGGCAAGGTCTTGCGGGTATCCGCGATAGAGGCTTTGGTGCCCTTCGTCAGAGCCACAGCCTGGGCGGTTGCGGTGGCGATTCCGGACATGTGCTGCAAAAGGTTCAGAGCAGTTCGCTCCCCTTTCAGAAGCTGCCGGGCGTTTCCGGTAAATTCCGCGATCAGGTCGCCCTTTTCAACCGGGTCTCCGTCGGATTGATAGGCTTTGGCGGAAAAGGTAGGATCTAACAGCTGAAAGACCCGAAAAGCGACATCCAAGCCGCACAGCACTCCGGAGGCCTTCGCCACGAATTTCGCGGCGCCAGTCTGTTCAGGGGGCAGAAGATAGTCGGAGGTGACGTCCAGATAGTTGATATCCTCCTGAATCGCCCGTTTAATGAGATCGTCCACATAAAAGGAATTAAGCATCATTTTCATTCAAAACCTCGCTTAAGATAATTTTCGCGCAGACCGCGGCGCTTTTCGCTTCCACAAAATCCTGGCCGCGGGCGTAGCCGCCGGTTTCCAGCTCCTGTAAAATTTGGTTGACGGCGCTGAGGCCCTCCTGAAAAGCCTCTGGCTTTGGAATGACAAAATAGGCATTCTGCAGGATTTCCCGGATCTTTGTCCGGTAGCCGTGGTGCATAGGCTTACCGCCCAGATTCACCTGTTCAGGGGCCGGCCCCAAGGGAGGCTGCTCCCGCTTCAGATGGGCGGAAATATCCTGTGCGGCCCGTCTGCCGAATACCAGAGCCTCCAAAAGAGAATTGCTGGCCAGCCGGTTCCTGCCGTGAACCCCGGTATGGGAGCATTCACCCGCCGCGTACAGCCGGGAAACCCGGGTGCGGGCGTTTAAATCCACGTTGATGCCGCCCATCAAATAATGCTGGCAGGGGAACACTGGAATCCAGTCGCTGGTGATATCGATTCCCTCGGTGAGACAGCGCTCATAGATCATAGGGAAACGGCTTTTTAGGAAATCCGGGTCCTTATACGTAATATCCAGATAGAAACGGTCGCTGCCGGTAGCGGCCATTTCCTGCATAATGGCATTGGATACCACATCCCGGGGGGCTAAGTCTCCCCGGGAATCATATTTGGAGGTGAAATGGGCGCCGTAGCAGTTTAACAGATTGGCGCCCTCTCCCCGAACCGCCTCGGAAATCAAGAAGCGCTCCCGGTCCTTTTCCGCGGCAAAGGCGGTGGGATGAAATTGAATCCAGCTCAAATGCTTGATTTCAGCTCCCAGCTCATGTGCAAACATAATGCCGTCGCCGGTAGCAATAGCGGAATTGGTGGTGTATTGGTAAATACGCCCAATTCCTCCGGTAGCCAGCAGCACATAAGAAGCTCCCGCATAAAAAGCTTCTCCCTGATGCTGGACCCCGGCGTAGAAGCCGTTTTCCGTTTTTGTCAGGGAAAAGAGCAAAGCGTTTTCCAAAATCGTCACATTGGCAAGCTTTTTTACCCTATATAGCAGTTTGTCCACGATTTCTTTTCCGGTAGAATCCTTGTGGTGGGCGATCCGATGGCGGGAATGTCCCGCCTCCAGGGTCATCTGGATTCGGCCGTCGCCGGCTAAGTCGAAATCCACTCCCAGACGCTGGATGTTCAGCACATCCTGCGGCCCTTCGTTCACCAGGACACGCACCGCGTCTGGATTGTTTTGATGCTTGCCCGCGATCAAGGTGTCCTGAAAGTGAAGCTCCGGATCATCGTTTTCCCGATATACTACGGAAGCGACTCCGCCTTGCGCCAGGGAGCTGTTGGAAAGAGCGAGCTCCTTTTTGGAAAGCAGGAGGACTTTCGCCTCCTTTTCCAGGTTTAAAGCGGCGTAGAGGCCGGCGGCGCCGGCCCCTACGATGATAACGTCATAATTTTGCTCTTGGGGCATAATTACGATTCCCCTTTCCCCAGGCTGAGCCTGGACGCAACCCGCGCGTTGAATTGTTATAAATAAAACTAAAAGCAACGCCCGCGAGGAAGGCAGTGCTGTAATAGCGATCGAAACCCAGGCTGAGCCTGGACGCAGCCCGCGCGTTGAATTGTTATAATAAAACTAAAAGCAGCGCCTCCAGGAAAGCGGTTGACTAAGAGCTCAACAAATGCCAAGGCCTGGCAGGCGAAAAACGGTTCGACTAAGCTTCCGATATTTTGTGATATAGAAAATATCACAATGCGGTTTTAACTTTATATGATTTATCGATTATATGATAAAAACACAAAGAGGCTCAGCAAAAAGCTGGCAGCCTACTGGCCGCGGCTATATTAATTTCCATACCGCAGCATACTGGCAATGCTGCCTAAGGCTCTGAGCCGGAGAGATTCATCCAAGGTAATGACTTCGCCGCCCTTACCGGTCAAGGCGTCATATACTTGCTGTAAATTGGTCTTTTTCATATCGGCACAGGTCATTTTTTGGGGACAAAGCTGGTAAAGCTTCCGGTCCGGAAATTCTAGAATGAGGTTGTCGTAGACGCCCCGCTCGGTAGCCAGGATAATATCGTCATCCCGGGTATTCACATAGCTGATGATATCCTTGGTGGAACCGATCATATCGGCCAGCGCAACTGCTTCCCTAGGGCACTCGGGATGGATCGCCACTTTAGCGCCGGGATGGGCAGCCTTTATGCTTAGAATATCCTGGGCGGTGATCTCGTTATGTACCGGACAATAGCCGTTCATCAGGTGGATGTTTTTTTCTGGCACGGCATCGGCCACAAAGGAGCCTAAATTTTTGTCAGGCAGGAATAAGATGTCCTGATAAGGAAGCTTTCTCACAATGGATACTGCGGAGGACGAGGTGACGCAGACATCCGCCAGGGCTTTCAGCTCAGCGGTGGTGTTTACATAAGCGCAGATTCCGTGGTCCGGATGGGCTTTCCGGTATGCTTCCACCTCTTTTGGATTGATCTGCTCCGCCATTGGACAGCCGGCGTCAGGATGGGAGAGAACGACCTCCTTTTCCGGAGACAGAATCTTCAAGGTTTCTGCCATGAAGCGAACCCCGCACAAAAGCGCCCTGGGAGCCTCGAGGCTTTCGGCGGCCTTGGCCAAGGCGAAGGAATCTCCGGTTAAATCGGCTACCGCTAAAACCTCGGGGGACTGGTAGGTATGGGCCAGAATTAGAGTGTTGTTTTTTTTCTTTTCACGCAGAATTTCGTCGATCAGCGCTTGGTCGTTCGGCAGCATAATCGCCGTTACCCCTTTCAGCAGCGGGAAAACTTCCCGGTTACAAGCAAATTGCCTTTATTTTCTCTATTTTACCATAAAAATGGATTAAAGAAAACTATTAATAAATTCTTAACAAAAGAATTTTGAAAACAATGCTTGATTTTTTTAGTGAAAACAGGTAAAATTTCTTTTGTGGTTTAAAGCATCGATTAATCGATGCTTTAAAGTGATAAAGGAGGAAGGGCAATGAGCAAAGAAACAACTATATGGATCGTCATAGCGGTCTATGTCCTTTTCATGCTTGCGGTAGGAATTTTAAATTCCAAAAACAGCAAGGGCATGGCGGCGTTTACGGTAGGAGGACGCAATGCAGGGGCGTGGATTTCGGCCTTGTCTTACGGCACAGCCTACTTTTCCGCGGTAATGTTTATCGGCTATTCCGGCAGCTCGGGATGGAGCTATGGGCTGTGGTCGGGCCTGGTGGGCCTTGGCAACGCGGTGTTCGGCTCCCTTTTGGCTTGGCTCGTGCTGGCAAAACGGACCCGGGAATGTACCAGAAGATTGAAAATCAAATCGATGCCCCATCTGTTCGAAATGCGGTATAACAGCCAGGCGATGAAGCTCTTTTCCGGCATCGTCATTTTTATTTTTCTGCTGCCCTACTCCGCCTCTGTGTATAAGGGCCTGACCAGCGTTTGTTCTGTGCTGCTGAATATTGATGAAACAGTATGCATGATTCTGATCGCCGTAGGTTCGGCGGTGGTTTTGGTGCTGGGAGGCTATATGGCCACCTTGAAGGCAGACTTTGTTCAGGGGATTATCATGATGTTCGGCGTCAGCGCCTTGCTGGCTATGATTATCATCTGCCCCCAGGTGGGCGGCCTGCAAAACGGCTTCCAGAATATGATCTCCTACATGGAGCAGAACCAAATGGCTCCCATGGATTCCCAAATGCTGGTTTCCCTGGTCGCCACCATTTTGATGACCAGCTTCGGCACCTGGGGACTGCCCCAGATGGTACATAAATATTATGGCATCCGGGATGACAAAGAGGTAAAACGGGGCGTGATTATTTCCACCTTCTTCGCTCTGCTGGTTGCGGGAGGCGGATATTTTATCGGTTCCTTCTCCCATTTGTTCTTCGGCAGCGAGCTGCCCCAGGGAGGAAAGGACTACATCGTGCCGCAGATGCTGAATATGGCCGGATTGCCCAATATCCTGATCGGTATTGTGCTGGTGCTGCTGATTTCCGCGTCTGTGTCCACACTTTCCAGCATCACCCTGACCGCCTGCTCCACCGTAACCATGGATTTGGTGAAGGCGAAGCTGAAGCCCAATATGAAGGACAAAACCCTGGCCAAGCTGACCCGTATTTTCTGCTTGATTTTCGTCGTGGGCTCTTATGTAGTGGCTAACTATCCCACTCCTATCTTGGAAATGATGTCCTATTCCTGGGGAATCATCTCCGGATCCTTCCTGGCGCCTTACGCTGTGGCGCTGTATTGGAAGGGCATCAATAAGGCCGGCGCCTGGGCTGGGATGGTCGGCGGCTTTCTGACCGCCCTTGTTCCGGTGGCGGTTTCCGGCTTCAAAACCCCAAACGGCCCCTTGTATGCCTGTCTGGCCATGGCCGTCTCTCTGGCACTGTGCTTCCTGGTCAGCGTCATCGCTAAAAGGGCCGGATGGAAAAGCGGGGAAACCAACGACTTTTTCTATACCGGCACCGCCGAGGAATGGCGGGCCAAGCATCATATCGTCAAAAATTGAACGGATTGGATCATTTTACAAAAAGCGAAGGCTGAGAAAAAGCGCAGGCGGATTGCCTGCGCTTTTACCTTTGCGGTGCCGCTGCTCCGCCGGCTGAGAAATCTTTCATGATGGAGAAAAGCGGACTTTCTTTTCCCGAAAAGAACCATGCTGTTCCTGCGGTTTCTATTTGTCAAACAGGCGGAATTATGGTATAATAGCTTCACGCCATAAAGGAGGGCGAAGGCCGCCGGAGGCTAAGGCGGCATTAGAACCATAAACGAAAAAACGCAGGTGCTTTTTGTTAAAAAAACAGGCTGTGCCAGCCTGCTTTTATGGTGGAGCAATAGGGCAAATCTTAGGGGAAAAGGCCTTGCTTTGAAAAGAAAAAGGGAAGTGTTACGGTTGTTTTTTCAGAAAGACATTGAAACCATGAACCGCAGGGATTTGGAAGCCTTGCAATTGGAGCGGTTGAAGCATATTGTGGATTACTGCTACAATAATGTGCCGTTTTACCATGAGCGGCTGCGCCAGGCCGGCGTGACCGGCGATAAAATAAAAACCTTAAGCGACGTCCAATATATCCCTTGTACCACGAAGGATGACATCCGGGATAATTACCCCTTCCAAATGCTGGCCCAGCCCATGAAGAAGATCGTGCGGATCCACGCTTCCTCCGGCACCACTGGAAAGCCTACCGTTGGGGTGTATACCCGCCGGGACATTGAAAACTGGTCTGACCAGGTAGCCCGTGTGGCGGTGGGCGGAGGCGCCACCGAAGGAGACATCATCCAGATCGCCTTTGGCTACGGCCTGTTCACCGGCGCCTTGGGCCTGCACTACGGCTTGGAAAAGCTGGGAGCTACGGTGATTCCGGCCTCCTCGGGCAATACGGCCAAGCAGCTGATGATGTTCCGGGATTTTGGCGTTACCGGTTTGGTGGCCACTCCCTCCTATGCCTTGTATCTGGGGGAGGCCATGAAGGAAGCGGGCTATCCTATGGAGCAGTATAAGCTGCGGATCGGCCTGCTGGGTTCGGAAACCTGTACGCCGGAGATGCGGACCCAGATTGAAAATTCTATGGGGATTTTTGTATCCGACAATTATGGCATGACGGAGCTGGGAGGGCCGGGCGTGTCCGGCGAATGCGGGCTGCGGTGCGGACTCCACTTCGCGGAGGATCATTTCCTGCCGGAAATCATCGATCCGGATACCCTGGAGCACAAGGCTCCGGGCGAGGCCGGGGAACTGGTGGTCACTACCCTGACCCGTGAGGGAATGCCGGTGCTCAGGTACCGGACTAAGGATATCACCAGGCTGAATTACGAGCCCTGCGCCTGCGGCCGGACCCATGTCCGCATGGAAAAGTGCATGGGACGCACCGACGATATGCTGATTATTAAGGGCGTCAATGTGTTCCCCACTCAGATTGAAAGCGTGCTGGTGGGCATGGAGAACGTGGGGCCCCATTACCAGCTGGTGGTCCGCCGGAGGAACTTCATGGATAACCTGGAGGTTAAGGTGGAACTGCTCAACGGCGATCTGCTGGAGAATTACCGGGCGCTGGAGGCTTTGCAGAAGAGCGTTCACGACCGGCTGAAAAGCGTGCTGGGCCTGGAAACCAGGGTGACCCTGGTGGAGCCTAAGAGCCTGGAGCGGTTCCAGGGCAAGGCCAAGCGCATTCTGGATTTGAGAAATCAGCCGGAGGAATAAATCCGGTTTTGACAAGAATAGAAAATTTGGAGGAGCTACATAGATGAAACAATTAATGCTGGGCAACGAGGCCGTTGCCAGAGGCCTGTATGAAGCAGGCGTCCGTTTTGTTTCCAGCTATCCTGGAACCCCCAGTACGGAAATCACGGAAAACGCCGCCAAATATCAGGAGCTTTCCTGTGAATGGGCGCCCAACGAGAAGGTAGCGGCGGAGGCCGCCATTGGCGCGAGCTTTGCCGGCGCCAGATCCTTCTGCGCCATGAAGCACGTGGGCCTGAACGTGGCCGCGGACCCCTTTTATACCATGAGTTATATCGGCGTCAACGGCGGTATGGTTCTTGGAGTGGCCGACGACCCGGGTATGCATTCCTCTCAGAACGAGCAGGACAGCCGCCGCCATGCCATTGGCGCCAAGGTTCCCATGCTGGAGCCGGCGGATTCTCAGGAATGCAAGGACTTTACCAAGCTGGCCTATGCCCTTTCCGAGGAGTTTGACACCCCGGTGGTGCTGCGGCTGACCACCAGGATCGCCCATTCCAGAAGCCTGGTGGAGCTGCAGGACAGGGACGAAAGAGATTTGAAGCCCTATGAGAAGAACCCGGCGAAAAACGTCATGCTGCCGGCGTTCGCCCGGCCCAAGCACGTAAAGGTGGAGGAAAGAACCCAGAGGCTGACCCAGTGGGCGGAGACCGCGGAAATCAACCGCATGGAGATTAATGACCCATCCATCGGCATCATCACCTCCGGCAACTCTTATCAATACGCCAAAGAGGCCATGGGCGGCAGCGCCTCTTACCTGAAGCTGGGCATGGTGAATCCCTTGCCGGTGGAGCTGATCAAAACGTTCGCGGAAAAGGTGGAAAAGGTCTATGTTATCGAGGAACTGGACGACGTGATCGAGTCCCACTGCAAAAAGATCGGCGTGGACGTCGTTGGCAAGGAGCTGTTCCCCCTGTGCGGCGAGTTTAACCAGAGCCTGGTGCGCAGGCTGCTCACCGGCGAGGAACTGCTCGCCCAAGCCCTGGAGGCTGAAATTCCGGTGCGGCCTCCGGTGATGTGCTGCGGCTGCCCCCACAGGGGCCTGTTCTACGCCCTGAAGCGGGCCAAGGTTTATGTGTCCGGCGATATCGGCTGCTATACCTTAGGCGCCAGCGCCCCCTTGGGCATGATGGATACCTGCGTCTGCATGGGCGCATCGGTGTCCTCGCTCCACGGCTACAAGAAGGTGCTGGGAGAAAAAAGCGAGAAAAAATCCGTGGCGGTCATCGGAGACTCCACGTTCATCCACTCCGGGATTACCGGCCTGATTGATATCGCCTATAATAACTCCAATTCCGTGGTTGTGGTTCTGGATAACTCCATCACCGGCATGACTGGCCACCAGGAGAACCCCACCACCGGTAAAAATATTTACGGCGACCCGGCGTCGGCGGTTTCCCTGGAGGCCTTGTGCAAGGCCGTGGGCATCGACCGGGTGCGGGTGTGCGACCCCTATGACCTGAAGGAAACCCAGAAAGCCGTCAACGAGGAGCTGGCGGCGGACGGCCCCTCTGTGATTATTTCCAGAAGGCCCTGTGCCTTGCTGAAAACCGTGAAGCACAACCCGCCGCTGGCGGTGGATACCGATAAATGCATCGGCTGCAAGGCCTGTATGGCCATCGGCTGCCCGGCCATTTCCCAGCGGGATGGCAAGGCGGTCATCGACAGAACCCAGTGCGTGGGATGCGGCGTGTGCGAGGGCCTGTGCCCGAAGCAGGCTATTGTGAGCAAGGAGGCGAAAGCATGAGCGAGGTAAAAAGCGTTTTGATCGTGGGCGTTGGCGGCCAGGGAACATTGCTTGCCAGCCGGCTGCTGGGCAACGCTATGGTGGCTGCTGGCCACGACGTGAAGGTCTCCGAGGTTCACGGCATGAGCCAGCGGGGCGGCTCGGTGGAAACCTATGTCCGGTACGGGGAAAAGGTTTACTCCCCGGTGATTGAAAAGGGCGGCGCCGACTATATCCTGGCCTTTGAGCAGCTGGAAGCCGCCAGATATCTGCCTTACCTAAAAAAAGGAGGCGCCATTATCGTCAATACCCAGCGGATCGATCCTATGCCGGTGGTGGCGGGCAACGCCGTCTATCCGGAGGGACTGATTGAGAAGCTCCAGGAAAAGGAAGCGAAAATTGTCGCGGTGGACGCCTTGTCCTTAGCGGAACAGGCGGGATCCTCCAAGGCGGTTAACGTAGTGCTGATCGGCGTGATGGCCAAACACATGGAGCTGAGCAAGGAGGAATGGCTGAAAACCATCGAGGCAACAGTTCCTCAGAAGTTTATTGAGATGAATAAAAAAGCCTTTGAGCTGGGCTACGAGAGATAAGCCGCTGTAAGAGGCTTGAAAAAGAGCATATTTTATTCAGAAAATCTTTTATGTCCCGGCTCTCCGGAAAAGCTTCCGGAGGAATACGCCTGCGCCCTTGCGGGCGCGTGCTGCACAGACCAGCGCGGCGCGTTGGGAAACGGCGCTGCGGCCGGCGCGAGAACGGCCTGAAGCGGCAGACAGCCCTAAAGCGGGAAATCCATGACCCGTGCGCGGCTCTGTCAGCTTGATCCGTGCTGATTGCGGGGAAGGCCTTGCTTTTGATAGCTTTGGCTGCAGATGCCGGATTGCAGAAGCGGTATCCGCGCGCTGCGCCGGCTGAGTCTGCCGGACCGGGCCGGGGGAAATAATACGCTTCATTTTACCCCAAAAGAGCTCCCGGCTTTTGGGGGACGGCCCGCGGCTATGCGGAATAAGAATTCCGGTGGAAGCATGGCTTTTCCGGATTCTGATTTTAGGAAAATCAAAAGAAAAAGAACAGGAAGTGGTAACCAATGCAGGATAACTATTTTGAGCCGGACCTAGAGACCGCTCCCCGAGAGGTATTGCACTGGATTCAGTCCCGCCGGCTGGTTAAAATGGTGGAGAACTGCTATAACAACGTACCTCTTTACAAAAAGAGGTTTGACGAAATGGGCCTGCTGCCCGGGGATATTAAATCCATCGACGATATCCATAAGCTGCCCTTTACCTACAAAACCGACCTGAGGGATAATTATCCTTTCGGTATGATCGCCGTACCGAAGGAGCAGCTGGTGAGAATCCACGCCTCCTCCGGCACTACCGGCAAGCAGACGGTGGTAGGGTACACGAAAAACGACATCGACGTGTGGGCCAAGGGCGCCGCCAGAGCGCTGGTCGCCGCCGGCGCCACCAAGTCTGACTATATCCACGTTTCCTATGGTTACGGCCTGTTTACCGGCGGCCTTGGGCTGCACTACGGCGCTGAGATGCTGGGCGCCACGGCCATCCCGGTTTCCTCCGGAAATACCAAGCGCCAGGTGGATATCCTTCGGGATTACGGCTCCGATTTCCTGTGCTGCACCCCATCCTATGCCATGTACATCGGCGAAACGGTGCGGGATATGGGCATTGATCCCAAAACCCTGAAGCTTCGCGGCGGCATTTTCGGCGCCGAGGCCTGGAGCGAGAATATGCGCCGGGAAATCGAAAAAATCCTGGATATTAAGGCTTATGATATTTACGGCCTGTCTGAAATCGCCGGACCCGGCGTTTCCTTCGAATGCAAAGAGCAGACCGGTATGCACATCAACGAGGATTTCTTCTATCCGGAGATCATCGATCCGGAAACCGGAGAGCAGCTTCCCGACGGCGAGTACGGCGAGCTGGTATTCACCTGCATCGGCAAGGAGGCGCTGCCTCTTCTCCGTTACCGCACAAGGGATATCTGCAAGCTGAGCCACAAGCCCTGCTCCTGCGGAAGAACCCTGGTGAAAATGAGCAAGACTCGCGGCCGTACCGACGATATGCTGATTATCCGCGGCATCAACGTGTTCCCCTCTCAGGTGGAGCACGTGCTGCTGAGCCTGAACATGGAGCCTAACTATCAGATCATCGTGGACCGGAAAAACAATCTGGATACTATGGAGGTTCAGGTGGAAATGTCGGATCAGATGTTCTCTGATAAGGTGAGAAACCTGGAGGATGTGGAGCATAATATTGCCGCTGCTCTCCAGTCCACCCTGAATATCGCGGCGAAGATCCGCCTGGTAGAACCCAAGAGCCTGCCCCGTTCCGAGGGTAAGGCCAAGCGAGTGATTGACAAACGGCACATCTAAAAAGGAGGCGGCACTATGAAGATTCAACAGCTTTCCATTTTTGTAGAAAACCGGGAGGGACGCCTGGCCCAGATTACGGAAGTCCTGGCGGCGGCTCAAATCGATATCCGTGCGATTTCCGTGGCGGATACCAGCGATTTTGGAATCCTTCGACTAATTGTGAATGATCCGGGGCAGGCGGTTAAGGCGCTGAAGGCGGCGGGAATGACCGTTTCCCTTACGGACGTGATCGGGATCGGCATCAACGACAGGCCTGGCGAATTTTCCAAGGCAATGCGTATTTTGGCGGATCACCATATCACGGTGGAGTATATGTATGCTTTCATCAGTCGGGATAAGGGCAAGGCATTCGTTATTATCCGGGTGGATAACGACGAGAAAGCCATGGAAGCCCTGAGAGACGCAGGAGTGGTCCTGCTGTCTGCGGAAGAAATCCATGGAATGTAATTTTATGCTGAGATAAAAGTGAGGACGGTTCCTTTTCCTGATCGAAGCTTTCAAGGAGAAGAGGGCAGTCCTCTTTTTATCGGATTATAGCGCGGCGGGGAGAGTGGGAAACGGCCTAAAGTGAAAAGAAAGAGCCGAAAAAGCCGCAGCTGTGCCGGAAAATATCTGTCAGGGGAAATAGTGTCAAAATGATTGCCGCCGGAAGAGCCGTCGGCTTTCCTGCCCAATAAAAAGAAACCGTCTGACAGATTTTCAGACGGTTTCTTTTTTGTGGCGGAATCAGCCTAATTAGAGCTTTATACGGCTGTCGTGGTGAAGATAACGCCCAGCACGGAACCGGCCAAAAGAAGGGCGAGAAGAATAGCCATGACCCGGACCCATATCACCCGCTTTTCTGTTTTTTTCTTTTTCGGGGGAACAGGCCGGTTTTTCTTGTTTGCCATTAGGATAAGTCCTTTCTATTTTGGAACGATAAAAGAAAGAGCCGCCAAGAGCGTCCTTCCCTTCCTCAAAATTATTTTGCGGAGAAGACGAGCTTACCGCGGAGTGGGGAGCGGGCTGCTTTTATTTTAGCATATCGCAAGGAAAAAGCAATGGATAAATTGTGAAAAAGCGGGTAAAATGGTATCCTAAATAAAGGATGGGAATTATGGCGGCCGAGAGGCCGCTGGGAAACGGTAAGACGAGGATCGAAGGAGAAACAAGGAGGTAAGGAAAATTGAAAGCCTTAGTGACAGGAGCGAGCGGAGGGATCGGCCGGGATATGGCGAGAATGCTGAGCGCTATGGGATACGACCTGATTGCAGTAGCCCGCAGCAGAGATAAGCTGGAGGCCTTGAAACAGGAATTGAACACAGAGGTTCAGGTGCTCCCCCTGGATTTGTCCAGAGAGCAGGCCTGTTTCGACTTATACAATCAGGTCAAGGACCAAAATATCGACGTGCTGATTAATAACGCGGGTTATGGAATGTACGGCAGGTTTTACGATACGGATCTGGAGCAGGAGCTTAACATGCTTCGGCTGAATATTCAGGCTGTGCATATTCTGACGAAGCTGTTTTTGCGGGATTTTAAAAAACGGAATAAGGGATATCTGATGAACGTATCCTCATCGGCGGCTTTTTTTGCCGGCCCTCTCATGTCCAGCTATTACGCCTCCAAAGCCTATGTGTTCCGTCTGACCGAGGCTGTTTACGAAGAGCTTCGCCGGGAGAAAAGCGATGTCAGCGTCAGCGTTCTGTGTCCCGGCCCAGTGGATACCGGGTTTAATGACCGGGCGGGCGTGAAATTCAGCGTAAAGGGCCTGAGCAGCTGTGAGGTGGCGGCTTATGCGCTGCGGAAGATGTTCCAGAAAAAGCTGCTGATCGTGCCGGGCGCCTTGATGAAAGCGGCGAAATTTACCGGCAGGCTGGCCCCGGAAAAGCTGATGCTGCGGTGCAGCTATCATATGCAGAACCGTAAGGGAGAGGATGAGTCCCCGATCAACGGAACCGAGGCAAAGGCAGAGGGGTAAGAAACATGGCCCAAGCTGCCGGTCAGCAGCCCGCATAAGGTTGGAAAAGCCGTCGGCATAGCTGGACGGCGCGGTAAGAAAGCAGAGAGGGACGACACACAGCCGTCCCTCTCTGCTTTCTTAAAACCACGCTTTAAGCCCGTGGCTTTTATGGTGTTTTTTCTTTTCCAACAAATGATTTTTATTTGCTGATTGATTAATATCTTTTTCTTAAAGCCCAATATGCGGCAAGAGCGGCAAGGCAAAGGGCCAGCAGTACGCAGCCGAGAGTCAGCAGCTGGGCGGCAAAACCCATGATTTTGGGAAGACTGGTGACGAAAATGGAGGTGGGGCCATCGGCTCCGCCAATGATGGCGACGGTTTCTCCCTCGGTAAGAGGCGGCGTGTACCAAAACGGCAGATAATGCAAGGCCGTACCAGCGAGCACCAGGAGAACGGCTGATACAAGCAGAACAATAACGGCGATTTTCAGTCCTCGCTGTAAATAATACTGCCGTTGTGCCTCCGGATCGGAACTGCTGTCGTTAAATTCTTTGGCTACCAGCTCTGGCGCGCCTTTTTGCCGCACGATTTCCTCGAGTGAAAAGCCCTGATCCTCCAAGGCTTCTATTTCCGTCATTAAGTCCGCCCGGATCCTTTTTTTCGTACGGTCGGTAGCCAGAAGCCTTTTCAAAATGGAATTTACATATTGATTCTTATTCATAGCGCATCCTCCAAAAGGCGGTCGATCACCTTTTTATAGCTTTGCCAAAAGCTTTTTCTTTCCGTCAGGGCGGAAAGCCCCAGATCAGTAATCTGATAATACTTTTTGACCCGCCTGCCGCTGTCAGACGCCAGCTCGCTTTCGATAAGGCCTTCATCCTCCAGCCGGTATAAGATGGGATAAAGAGTACCTTCCTTAGTCTCCTGGAAAAGCCCGCCGCCCTCCCGCTGAAGACGCGAAATCAACTCATAGCCGTAGGAGCGCTGACGGGCAATCAACGAGAGAAGCACCATCTCTAAGGCGCCTTTTTTGAATTGCTGTTCCAGCTTTAATTCCATATCTGCTGTTCTCCATCTTTGTTTTCAAAATACTTAGCATAACTATGCTTTGTATTGCTAATTATATAGAATCAGGCAGTGCTTGTCAAGAGGAAAATGGTAACCCAAAACGCAGATAAACCGGCAGTTCACATCAGCTCTGGAAAGTCCTGCTGCAGGCTTGGCTTTCAAAGGGATGTGGGATTTTATCATTGCGGCGTATGCCGCAGTGCTCGCAAAGGACTCAATGGGCCGCCGGCAGCGGCCTCCGCCATGGAACGGTGCCTCTTCATAGGGTCTGGTTTCTATGAGGGCTTCTCCTGGAAGAACCAAGGGCTTTCCTTAAGCGGAAGCCGTGCTTGACAACTGGGCCGATGATTTTCCGAATCAATAAAACAGGGACGGCTGTAAGCCGTCCCTGTTTTATTGGCCAATATGAATGAACATAAAAAACATGAAAGCCTTCCCGCTCGGATCCTGGAAAAACAGAAAACGTATGGGCAGAGAACCGGAGAAAGCCGGCGCGGGCTCGGCCAACGCATGGAACCATGTCCCATAGAGGAATCATGCCGGGCTGCCGGTTAAGGAATCACCACGTTAAATTCGTCAGAAGGCCGCTTGAGACAGCCGGCCAAAACAGAGGGAATGTTTTCGTCCCCCTCTACCTCCAGCAGTAAGGCCTGCCGGTCGGTATCCTGATTGAGAATTGCAAATAGGCCGGAGGAAGTGGTGGTGATTTTATTTTTACAGGCTTTATCCACGGCCCCAGGATAAACAAGAAGCACGCTGTTTTTAAGCTGCACCGTATAGGTTTCCTCATCATCGGTCAGAGTCAGGAGAAATGTGAACTCCTTGCCGTTTGCAAGATCCTTGTCCACCAGGGTTCCCATATAATCCAGAATCGCTTCCCCTGACAAAAAGTGCTGGGCTTTCTGCCCAAGCGGATCCAGCTCCACCTCTTGGGGATCCGCTCCTTCCCGAAGCTCTTTGGCTCCGGTTAAATAGGCGTTGCGCCACAGGACGGACTCGCATTGATAGCCCAGCTGCTCTAAGGCGTCTGCGCACAGGTAGCGGGCCTGCTGGTTACTAGGGTCGGCTTGTATCAAAATATTGGTGATCTGGGCCACCCATTGGTAGTCTCCCTTGGCAAAATCCTCCTCCGCACGCTTTAAAACGGTGGTTACATCTCCCAGATATTCTACCAGCCGGCGGGCTGTCTCTGTTTCCGTCAGCGGGTTTAAATCCACCGGGTTCAGGGTGGAGGCGGTTTGATAAGACTGGTATACTGTGCGGATGCTGTCGCCTAAGGAGGAGCAGTACTGACGCAGATACCAGCTTTGGGCAAGGCTTTGCGGTAAAGCCAGCGACTGAACGATTTCCGACTCCGTATAGCCTTGGTTCATCAAATGAAGGGTCTGATCGAATACATACTGATAAGCCGACGCCAGGTTGGAAAGGTAGGAGCGGATCACATCCTTTCCCCAATGGGGCCAATTGTGGGCTTCGATTACGATTTCAGCCTGGCTGCCGTAAAGAGCGTAGGTTTCCGTCAGAAAATCCGCCCACTGGTCAGGCCGGGAGGATTTTTCTCCTGTGACATCATAGAGGTCATGGAGGGTTCCGCTGCAATTTTCGGAAAGCCATAGACACTTGGTGTCGGGGAAATATAAGTTCATCGCCACATTACCGGTGGTATCCTCCGACAGCTGAAACTGAATCTCTACGCCGTCAATCTCTCGGGTTTCTCCGGTTTCCTGAATAAAATCGTTGGGAGTCAGGTAGGTGGCTGTACCATTTGCAGTGGTTTCATCTTTGCCGATGAACAGGCTGCCCTGAGCGCCGGCCGGAAGCAGGCTGCCATATAAATACTCCGACTGCCTGCGGGAGCTGTTTTCAGTGAACAGGTTTTCCGTGCCTGCGGCATCCAAAAAGCCCCGCGGAGCGATAATGGGGATGGCTGCGGCGGCATCCTCCAGCAGAGCGCCCACGCCGCCGTAATGATTGACGGAGGCCGCGGTGTAGATGACCGCCGCAATAGGCCGCTCCTCAATGTCCTTTTCGATCAGTTCTAAGGCGGCGCGCATAGCCTCGGCGTTGGACATGGGATCTATGATGATCCAGCCGGTATCCCCGGCGATCAGCGTCAGATTGGTGACGTCATAGCCGCGTACTTGAAAAATGCGGTCGTGTACCTGAAACAGTCCGTAATACCGGTTCATCTGGGCGTTGCTCCAGAGCCCGGGGTGGACGGTATCCGGAGAGGGAGTATCTTCCGTAACAAAGGAAAAGGCCTTTTGACTCCAAATCACGCTGCCGTCTTCGTCTTTGATTTCCAGGGACTCGGGAGAATCCAGCAAGCCCTTTGCCGCCGCGTTGATTTCATCCTTGTTGTTGAAATCCAGCTGGCGGTACACTTCCTCATTTTTTTGCCGGGTGGCTTCGGTTGCGCCCTTTTGGGAGGCGTTAAAATCGTCGGGCCCGGAGGAACAGCCTCCAGAGCCGAATGCGAGAATCAGAGCCAGGACCCCGGCTATCATACGGTTATGTTTCATAAAAATCTCCTTAACTGGGTAAGGCGCAAATCCGGGTGGGATTTACGCCTAAGGGGACCACGGGATTTAGAGCCTGTGAGAGAATCAAAACAAGAGGCTGCGGCGCTTTGCCGATAGGAAAATAAAAAACAGCCGCCGTCAGGCTCCTGACAGAGGGTTTACGGCGCAAAAAGCCGGAGAAGCAAAAGTCCGAGCCGTGACGAAAGCGGGCCCCGCCCGCCGCACCGAAGGTTCCGGCGCTTAGTTTGCCTCCAGCCGCTCTCCCAGCACCTCCTGGAACCGGGAGAGAATCCCCGCCTTTTCATCCCGCAGATGATAATAGTTCTGGGGCATATCGTAGCCAGGCATAGTGTTGCCCTCAATAAGCAGGGGGCCGTCCTCCGCCATAGCCACATCCCAGCCTACATAGCCCACCTGGGGGACCCTTTGGGCGGCTTCAAACACCATTTCTACCGCCTGGGCGTAAAACGGAATTTGGAAACCCACCAGCTTGGTTTTGGTAAAGGGATGAATTTCGTAAAGCTCGCCGGTCTTATCGCAGAAAGCGGGCTTAAAGATCACGCCGTTTTCATCCACCGGGGCGTACATGCCGCCGCTGGAGATATTGTCTACCGCCTTGGTGCCGTTGCCCATACGCACCAGGGTATACATTAGATATGGCTTTCCGCCGGCAAGAACCGTCACCATCCGAAGGGTATTGATAGAGGCAGGGCAAAGCAGGTTCATTTTTTCGCATTGAACCACACATTCCTCCAGTACGAACAGGCGGTTATCCTTCAGCTCCTGGTAAAGCGCCCGGCAGGAGGGCTCAGCCTGATAATCGGAAGCACTAAGCTTTCTGGCGCCTACGCCGCCGAAGCCGTCGGTTTCCTTGACAAAGATCACCGGATGGCTTTGGCAGAAAGCTTGAAATTCCTCAAAAGAGGCTTTCCGCAGGTCCAGGAAATCACGGTGGACAAATTCACGGAATTTTTCGTTGAATTGAAGCTTGTCCTCGAATAAGGGAAGGTAGGCCTTGTCATTGGCCAACCGGCATACCCGCAGATTATCCTGCATGGTCATAAAGGTTTTCCGTTTTTTTCCTCGGATATAAACCCAGCCAAAGACCCGGTATTCCAAATAGCCCACGCCGTAATGCACGGCGCACCAAACCATATCGAATAAAATAAACAGACGGGACACGTGAGACTCCGCGTGGATTTTCTGGATCATCATCCACATGGCCTTTACGCTCATGGTCTGTACTCGGGCGAAAAATGTTTTGATCCTCTGCCACATGTCGTTTTATTCATCCTCGCTTGTCAGAGCCGAAGGCCCAATGACAGCCTGACTGCCGGCGGTGATCCGACAGCTTTCCATGCTGGAAGGGCCGGGCTCCGTGTGTTTTTGACGGGACGCCGCATCGGCAGTGCCCGCTGGGGCCTCGGGAGGCGGGCGCTGATGCCGTTTTCTCAGGACCGCTCCTTTTCGCAAAACAGTTTAACATAAATTTTCCGCTTTGACAACAGCTTTCCCCTGAGAAAAGCCTTAAACCGATGCAAGGATTGGCCTTTCCAGTGGCAGCCGGCCCGCTTTCCTGCAAACGGCCCGCGGAGGCGCCTGCTCCCGGTTTTCGGCTATTGCCCCCGGACGATAGCGGCGGCGCTCTGCAAGAGCTGCTGTGCGATAGGTCCGGCCTGAGCCATGCCGAAGCCGGAATTTTCCACCACAATGGTGAAAGCCAGCGGACAATCGGAATCCAGAGTGAAGCCGGTCATCCAGCCGTTGGGATTTTTATCCTCTCCGATTTCGCCGGTGCCGGTCTTAGCGCATACCGTTAATCCCGGGAACATGCTGTCTCCATAGTTAGTTTCCACCGTATAGCGCATAATATCCTTTAACGCGTCGGCGGTCTCGGACTTCAGTAGCCGTTCTCCCGGCGTGCCGTAGCCCACATAGGTGGGCAGGCCAAAGGGTGTTTTAATCGAATCAATATAGTACGGAGTAACGTAGACGCCGCCGTTGGCGATGGCTCCCATAAGGATATTCAGGTGCATGGGATTGACCAGGTCGGTGTACTGGCCGATGCCGGACCAGCCCAGATCCCTGGTTTCCGCCTTGGAAACGTCGTAGCTGCTGGCCAGGGTGGGAACGCCGTCTATGGTGAAGGAGGAGCCGAATCCCATTTTTTCCGCTTCCTCGGTCATTTTGTCCTTGCCCAGCTCCATAGCCAGCTCGGCAAACACGATATTACAGGATTGGGACATGCCTTCTTCAAATCCAATTTGACCGTGGCTCGCCATACAAGTGATCTTTTCGCCGTCCACCTCAATTTCCCCGTTGCAGGTGAAGACCCGTTCATTGATGTCGGGAATATTGTCAATGGCCGCGGCGCAGGTGATAATTTTAAAAGTCGAGCCTGGCGTCATAGAGGCGGAAAGCACCTTGTTGAGGAATACGCCATCGTATTGGCCGGTTTCGTCGTTTTCAATGTCGGGGCGGTTTTCCGGGTCGTAGGTGGGCGTGCTGACCATGCAGAGGATTTCCCCGGTGACATAGTTGGAAATCACCACAGCGCCGTCCCGGTCCCCCATCAGGGAAAGAGCCTCGGCGCACAGGCCGCTGTCCAGCGTCAGGGTCAGGTTGTTCCCGGTGCCGAAAGCGGTGTTGGCGCTGATGCCGGTAATAAAATTATAGCCGATCAGATCAGAACGGCGGGTATTCTGTACCGCCGTGGAAATGGCCCAGGTGTTGTCTCCGACGGTTTGGAGCATGGCCTGGCGGATGAGGGAATCGGCGCTGTAAACCCGCTGGCCGTCTACGCTTTGGGCAAGAATTTCTCCATCCCGGTCCAGTACCTTTCCGGCGGAGGCCAGCTCGCCGCTGTCGGTATTGATATGCTGGTTGATCGGACTGACAGCCCAGTCGCTGCCGTGAAGGAAGGTTTTCAGTACGAAAAAGCCAAGCCCCGCCGCGAACACGGCGGCCAGGATATAGACTACAATGGATCTGGCTCTGGTGGTTCTCAAGAGAGCTCCCCCTTTCAGAGGTCAGAATTTTTCCCGCCTCATGTCAAACACCCTGGTAGGTGCGTTCATCGGCCGCCTTGATAAAGGACAAAAGTCCCCAGCACGCCATCATGCTGGAACCGCCCATGCTGACAAAGGGCAGGGTTACGCCGGTGAGAGGAAGCAGGTCGGTGGCGCCGAAAATATTGAGACAGGATTGAAAGACAAACATGCCTCCTACCGAGCAGGCGGCGATGGAATACAGGGTAGAACGGCTGGTAGCGCTGATGGCCCGGGCGTAAAACGCCAGGCCGGCGATGACAGCCGCGATGATAATGGCGAATAAAAGGCCGGTTTCCTCGCACAGCATACCGAAAATCAGGTCGCTGGTTGAGGCGAATACATATTGTAAGTTGCCTTGTCCCACGCCTACGCCGAACAGGCCGCCGGAGGCGGCGTAGCTCATCACCCGGGCCTGCTGGTAGCCGGTGTCGTTCAGATATTCCCAGGCGTGGCCCCATACCGCGAAGCGGTCGGCAATATAAGGCTTAAACTGCAAAATAAGAAACGCGCCGAGACAGGCGGCAGCCACGATGAAAATAATGGTCCGCACGTCGCCGGAACGGATAAAGGCGATGATTAAAAACGTCAGGAAAAAAATGCAGGCGGTGCCGAAATCGCTCATTAGGAATAAAGCGCCGACGCAGACGGCGGAAAAGCCGATAAACTCCGTCAGGTTCTTGGTGGTCTGCAGACGGGCCAGAGTGGAGGTGCCCACCAGGATCAAGGCGATTTTAACGAATTCAGAGGGCTGAATGGAGATGGGCCCGATGATGATCCAGTTTTTTGAGCCGTTGACCGCGGTGCCGATGATCAGGTTGATTCCCAGTACGGCGACAGCGGCGGCAGCGATCCATAAGCGCCATTTGGTGACCCGGTCTGGCTCCTGGAGAAACCAGATCATAAAGCTGAACAGGACCATTCCCATAGCCATGGTAGCGATCTGCATATAGGTGCTTCCAAGGTCATAGCCGCCGATCAGGATAATCCCTACGCCGCTCAGCAGGAATGCCAGAGTTTCCAGCTCAAAGCTGGCGCGGTGAAACGCCAGCCGGGAAACCAGGAAAAACACCCACGCCGCGCCGGTCATCAGGGCATAGGGAAGAAAGGGAGCGGGGGAAAAGCTTTCCCCGGCAAAACAGAGCTGTAACGCCAAAATAAAATGAAGCAGGGAGGTCAAAAACAGCAAAGTAACCGGAGAAGCGCTGGTTTTCTGCTCTCTGCCGTCAAAGAACCAGGAGGCCCGGGCTTTTCTGGCCCGGTCCGCCTTCTGCATGACTAAAACAGTGGAGCCTACGGCGACGGTGTCTCCGATGTAAACCGGCGTGGGCTTGTCGATTTTCGTGCCGTTGACCATAACGCCGGATTTGGAATTGGTGTCGGCAATGAGCCAGGCGTCCTCCCGCCGGTAAAGCACCGCGTGATCCCGGGAAACAGTGTTGTCTCCCAAACGGATGTCGCAGGTCTTTCCCCGGCCGATGGAGTTTTCCCAATAGATCACCGGGATCAGATCCCGGGTGGCCAAATTTCCCAGGGTGATTAAGGGCTGTTCCTGGCGGCGGTGGTTCCGCAGGGAGGAAAAGCATTGGTAAATAATCAGAAGGGCAAAAAATGGGGTGATAATCCGAAGAATATATAAAAACAGCTGTAGAAGGGTATTTGCAAAATCATTCATACAGGTTCCTCCTTCCTGGTGGCAAGCTGCGGGCGGAGCCTTTTTTCCAGATTATGTTGACTAATCTTACCTTGAAATGATAGTACCGATGGGCAAAAAAGTCAAGGGAACAGAAAAAACAACAAAAAGAAAATCCACGTCCTGTACGCCGCAGGCAGTTTTTTAGCTTGAAAGAAGGTGGCGGGTCTGATACAATAAAAAATAGCCTTGTGGGTTGCAAAGCCTCCCGATTTTTATTTTTCTGCGGTAGCGCCTGCTTTGACCGACAGCGCAATCATAGATTTAAGCGCTGAGCGCATCTCTATTAGTGATTTCGTGAGGGCAATTTTATGAAAGAAATCGATACGTATGGAATTCATTGGATAGAGCCGTTGGAGGGGAGCGGTCAATGGTTTTGGGGCACTGATTACAGTAGCGGAGATTTATACGAGGCGGAGAATCTGTTCAAGAAAGGATATTCTGTAGAACCCAATAGGTTGGTGTTTGTCCACTATCCGGAGGGAGAGGTAATTGAGCCTGTTCTTGCGGAGCCTGGCCAATATTTTGAAAAACCAATTTACGATAATGGCCGGTTTATTATGCTATTGGTTGATTTTCCGCTTGCGAAAATCAATATCATCGCGTATAAACCAGAGACAAAGAAAATTTCCTCGTTGGTCACGCTGCCTCTTGCCGTTGCGGAGAACTGCCGGAACTTAGCGTTGAGATTATCCCCGCTTATGCTTGTGCGGCAGTCAGACGATAAATTTCAGATTCTTTGGCCTGAGAACAAAAGTTTTCCGATTGGATCTACAGAGGGCTTTTATTTTCGAAAAGAAGAAAAACTATATTTCTCAGCATGGTATGAAGATCCGGATTATCGTGTGGAAATTATAATAAGGGATTTTGATACCGGCGAGGTAATCAAAAAGATGCCGGGTTCTATTCGCCTTATGCCGGACGGGCAGCAATGGCTTTTGCTTTAAAACCGCAATCTGTTTTGCGGAGCAGCTGACAAAATGCGGTAAGAAGGTTTCTGAAGTGTGATGTCGGCAAAGCTGTAAAACATCAGGATTAAAAAAATATTTCAGCTGAAATAGAAGACAATATTTTTAGGATAGAAAGTTAGTATAGAAAGATAGAAAAAGACAAGATAGGAGCGATCAGTATGTGCGGACTATGCGGATTCACCGGTGAGATCGTCGACCGTGACGCTGTTTTGGAAAACATGACGGAGGTCATTACCCACAGGGGACCGGACAGCAAGGGGGTTTATACCGACGACAAGATTTCCATGGGCTTTCGCAGGCTGAGCATTATCGACCTGGATAACGGAAGCCAGCCGATTTATAATGAGGACAAGACCCTGGTGCTTATGTTCAACGGGGAAATCTATAATTATAAGCAGCTTCGTAAGGAGCTTCAGGAAAAGGGGCATGTCTTCGCCACGGATACGGACTCCGAGGTGCTGGTTCACGGCTTCGAGGAATGGCGGGAGGACCTGCTGAACCGTCTGCGGGGAATGTTCGGCTTTGCCATCTGGAACCGGACCGACGAGTCCCTGTTTATCGCCAGAGACTTTTTCGGCATTAAGCCTATGCACTATACTCAGGTAGGAGGGCATTTCCTGTATGCCTCCGAGATCAAAAGCATTTTAAAATTCCCGGGCTTTGAAAAGAAATTCAACTACCGCACCCTGGATAATTATCTTTCTTTCCAGTATGCCGTTCCGCCTGAGACCTTCTTTGAGGGGGTTTACTGCCTACTGCCCGGCCACTACCTGTGGTACCGTGACGGCAAGGTGGAGACCACCCGGTATTGGGAAGCACGGTTCAACCCAGATGAAAGCCTGACGGAAGAACAGGCGGTGGATGAAATTGAAAAGGTATTTGAGGAAAGCGTCAACGCCCATAAGATCAGCGATGTAGAGGTGGGCTGCTTCCTCTCCAGCGGCGTGGACTCCAGCTATGTTTCCACCTACTTCGCAGATCAGAAAACCTTTACGGTGGGCTTCGATTTCGGAGAGAAATACAACGAAATCAGCTGGGCGGAACGGCTGAGCAAAAAGATCGGCGTGGAGCACCACACTCATCTGATTTCCTCCGAGGAATTCTGGGGCAATGTGGAGCACGTTCAATACCATATGGATCAGCCTTTGGCAGACCCATCCTGCATCGCTCTGTATTTTGTTTCCAAGCTGGCCAGCGAATACGTCAAGGTCGTGCTTTCCGGCGAGGGCGCCGACGAGCTGTTCGGCGGCTATACGATTTATAATGAGCCCCACGTGTTTAAAGCCTATCAAAAAATTCTGCCCTCCAAATTCCGCCTGTGGCTGGCGAAGGAAGTGAAAAAGCTGCCCCATTTCAAGGGCCAGAGCTTTATCATCCGCGGTTCGAGAGAGACGGAGGAAAAATTTATCGGCAACGCCTTTATGTATGACGACGAGGACAAGCGCCGCATTTTAAAGGACCCCTCTATCGTGACCAGGCCCCAGAGCCTGTGCAAAAAGTTTTACGACCGGGTGCGGGGCTACGATCAGGAAACCAAAATGCAGTACCTGGATATCAACCTGTGGATGGTAGGAGATATCCTTCTGAAGGCAGACCGCATGAGTATGGCCAATTCCCTGGAGCTGCGGGTGCCTTTCCTGGATAAGGAGGTATTCAAGGTGGCGTCCAAGCTGCCCACGAGGCTGCGGGTGAATAAAAAGAATACCAAATACGCTATGCGGCAGGCTGCCAACCGGCATCTGCCTCAGGAAACCGCCCAGAAGGAAAAGCTTGGTTTCCCGGTTCCCACCAGAGTGTGGCTGAGGGATGAAAAGTATTATAATATTGTCAAGGAAAAATTCCATTCGGAAACCGCCAAAAAATTCTTCAACACCGACGTGATCACTCAGTTTTTAGACGACCATTACCATAATAAGGATGATAATTCCCGTAAGGTGTGGACGATTTATATCTTTTTGGTGTGGTACGATATTTATTTTGGAGATCCTAACGACGTGACGCCGCGGTAAGGCTTTCAGAACAAAATGCTAAAATGGTTTTAAAGATTTTATTGTTAATGTTTGATACTTTCGATTTCAATGCTTGCCGGACAGGAAAAATCCGGTATTAAGGCCCGCGGATTTTACATTGAAATATTTTTATTCTGAAGGAATCATCTCTTAAAAGATAAAAAGCCTCCGGGGGAAGCGCCGCTTCCCCCGGAGGCTTTTTATCTTTTACTGTTTTGAGCTTAAAAAATCGTCAACCTGTTCGTAGGAATTAAACAGCAGCGTTTCCTGGAAAATATAGGAGAAAGCGTAGGAGCATTCCTCTAAACTATACTGGGAGAGATCCAGTCCCTTTAAATAACGGATGATTTCCTCATAGTCGCAGGCGCGGTTTAAGTCGGAGATGAAGCAATGCTCCTCTTTCGCTAACTTTTCCAATAGCCTTCCGGACATATCAGTTCCCCCCCTGCCGAATCTGTAGCGTCATTTTATCATATATCATAATAATAGCATAACGGCAAGGGGATGTAAACTTTTAGTCGTCATATTTCTCTAATAAGTACCCTTTAAGTGTATCGGTTTCGTTTACACTTATGTTGTAAAATAGGAAAAATTTGCATTAAAGGGGAATTCCTGTATGGTATTTGATTTCGGATATCGGTTAAAAAATCTCAGGCAGCAGCACCATTTAACCCAAACTCAAGTAGCCAACCGTCTGAATCTTTCAAAAACCAGTATCAGCGGCTATGAGAACAACGTAAAAACGCCATCGCAGGATGTCTTAATTAAGCTGGCGGGGCTTTACCGGGTTTCCACCGATTATCTTCTGGGACTTGACGACGAGGAAATGATTTCTGTGGAGGGCTTAACCCGCCAGCAGAGAAGGCTGGTGGAGGAATTGGTGAGAATGCTCCAGGAAAAAACCTAGGTCATGGAAGGCCGAAAAATCTGAGATCCGTGCTGAGGTCAGCGCAAAGCGGAGGGCGGGGACGGTGAAAAAGCGGGTGACTGATACAGCCGGAGCGGCTGCTGATCGTCGCCCATAGCCATGGTGACAAAGCGCCAGCCGTATTTTTCATAGAAGCCAGTATGGCCTGTGACCAGATATAAAACAGGGATTCCCAGCTTTCCCAGATCCTTTCTTATGAAGTCGAGAAGCATTCCTGCGACCCCCTGGCAGCGGCAGGGAGCCTCTACAAACAAAGCGCATAAATTAGGGGAAAGATCCTTCCGGTTGTGAAAATCGTTTTCAATGACCCCGGCACCGGCGAGGATTTCCCCTTGCCCGCCGAGGGTTACATACCACTGGGGAACCGCTGCGCTTTTTTGGAGCATGCCCTCCATGCTCCGGCGGTACTCAGCCTCCGGAATTCCCCATTTGCCGCTGAACCATGCTGCCGCGGGGCCGCACAGCCCAGGCCGATTCCGCAGCGGTACTATTTTTATCCGATGATTCGGCTTCTCTTGTTCCATCAACAAAAAACCTCTTTTTTGTCCTGCTGATTTTCCTCTAATACCTTTCGGCAAAGGCTTTCCAGATCGGAATAGGCTTTTAGAGAACCAGCCTCCCGCCGAAAGCCTGCCGCGCCCTTCAGCCCCTTCAAATACCAGCCGGCGTGCTTCCGGGCCTCCCGCATGCCGTGCTCTTCTCCTTTATAATCGCATAAAAGCCTGATGTGCCTCAGCATACCGTACATTTTTTCCGCCGGCCCCGGAGCGGGCAGCTGAACCTGGGAACCGAGCCAGGCGTTGACCTGCTGGAAAATCCAAGGGTTTCCTAAGGCACCCCGGCCAATCATCACCAGATCGCAGCCGGTCTGCTCCAGCATGGCGGCAGCGTCCTCGGCGGTGAAAACGTCTCCGTTTCCGATCACGGGAATTGACACCGCCTCCTTTACCTGCCGGATGCTTTCCCAGTCCGCGGAGGGAGCGTACATCTGCTCGCGGGTCCTGCCGTGAACGGCGATAGCGTCGGCTCCCGCGTTTTCACAGATCTTCGCCACTTCCACGGCGTTGACTGTGCGGGTGTCCCAGCCCTTCCGAATCTTCACCGTTACCGGTACGGGTACGGCTTTTTTTACCGCTTCCACAATCCGGCCGCACAGCGCCGGTTTTTTCATCAGGGCGCTGCCGCAGCCGTTGGATGTGATCTTCGGTGCGGGACAGCCCATATTCAGATCGATGATTTCAGGCTGGTACTCCAAAGCAAGGACGGCGGCCTCCGCCATGGTCTGGGGGTCGTCGCCGAACAGCTGGATAGCCGCCGGCCGTTCCTGAGAGGAAAGCTCCATCAGTTCTCTGGACTTTTTGTCGCCATAGGTCAGCGCCTTGGCGCTGACCATCTCGCTGATCACGTAAGCGGCGCCGAAGGACGCGCAGATTTCCCGAAAGGCCCTGTCCGCTGTTCCCGCCATTGGGGCCAGCACGGCGGGGCCTTTTATTGTCACGCTTCCGATTTGTACCATAAGAAAACTCCTTTCAAGGCCGGAACGGCTTAAGCCGCCCGGTGCTGAAGACAGCTCTGTCCGCCGGCGGAGCGAAAGGGGAAAGCCCAGAAAGGGCTCCGGGCTTTAGCTTCTGGCGCTTAGACAGCGAGGCGGAGCGTTTACCGCTTGCCTGTATTTGGCGGAAGGCGTCCCTTGAACCATTCGCAGCCCTGAAGCCCGCTGCCGGCGTTTTCCCCTTGCGCTGGGGAAGGATCGCTTTCAAGAGGGCAATGCTTCATTTTTACCAGATGCGAATTTTTAAATACGATGAAATAGACATGAGCGCCCTGACAAGGCCGCCTTATTAGTATAGCATATCCAAGGCTTTTTTTCAGCCTGTTTGCCGGAAAATCAGTGAAATCCGCTGGTTCCTTTAAATTCTGAAAAATTCACATTTATGCCTTTATGTTCCAGGGGATTTGGTGATATAATATACTAGGCGTTTTCTGGACGCTGAGAAATCACTCCCTTGGAGGAAGCTATGAAATTATTGATTCTGGATGGCAACAGCATTTTGAACCGGGCGTTTTACGGCATCAAGGTGCTGACCACCAAAGAAGGATTATATACCAACGGTATTTACGGTTTTTTGACCATGCTGCAAAGACTGCGGGATGAGGTGGACCCCAACGCAGTGGCTGTGGCCTTTGATCGGAAGGAGCCAACCTTCCGCCATAAAGCCTATGACGGCTACAAGGCCAACCGCCGCGGAATGCCCCCTGAGCTTGCCCAGCAGCTGCCCATCCTGAAAGAGCTGCTGACGGCTTTAGGCTACCGGCTGGTGGAATGTCCGGGCTTTGAGGCGGACGATATTTTGGGAACCCTGGCCGCCCAGGCGGAAAGAACAGGGAATGACTGCGTCATTGCCACCGGAGACAGGGACAGCCTTCAGCTGGTGTCCCCCGCTGTGACGGTGCGGCTGGCGGCTACCAAAATGGGCCGGCCCGAGGTCACCCTGTACGACGAGGCCAAAATCATGGAGGTCTACGGCGTGACCCCGAAGGAGCTTATTGAGATCAAGGCGATCCAGGGGGATTCCTCCGACTGTATCCCCGGGGTAAAGGGGATCGGGCAGAAGGGCGCGGCGGAGCTGATCCAAAGGTACCACAGCGTCCAGTATCTGTACGACCATATCGACGAACTGGAGATTAAAGAGGGCCTGAGAACCAAGCTGAAAGCGGGGGAGGAAAGCGCCCGGCTCAGCCGGATGCTGGGAACCATCCGCACCGATGCCCCGGTGGATCTCAATTTGGAGGATTACCGGCTGGGGGAGGGCGACCGGAAGGAAGCTCTGCGGCTGATGGCCAAGCTGGAGTTTTTCTCTCTGATCGATAAAATGGGCCTGCGCCGGGAGGGTGACGAGCCTGTGGAGGAGGCCCGGGCCGGCGGGGAACTGACGGTAACGGAAGAATCGCCGGAGGCCTTTTTAAAAGCCGCCGAAGAAGAGTCGGAGGTCTGCCTCGCCCTTGCCTATGGCGAAGAAGGTGAGATTACTCAATGCGCCTTTTTGAAAAGCGATACCGTCCATCTGGTGACGGAGGGCGCGGAGAAAGCGGTTATAGGGCTTTGTAGCCTGGAAGGTATGAGCTTGTGCGTACACAATTCCAAGCCGCTGTTCGCATGGCTGGATCGGATGGGCGGGGAGGCCCGGGTCAGCTATGACGCTATGCTGGCGGCCTATCTGCTGAATCCCAACGCCTCTGACTATTCCCTGAAGCGGCTTCAGGAGGAGGCGGGAACCGCCGCCCCGAAGCTGGAAAACGAAACCGCCTGGCAGGCGGCGGTGCTGCCACGGGTAAAAAATTGGCAGGCGGTCAGCCTGCTGGCCAACGGCCAGCAGAAGCTGCTGGAGGAGATGGAGATTCCTCTGGCTCAGGTGCTGGCCCGCATGGAGAATATCGGCTTTTTGGTGGATGGCGAAAGCATCCGGGTGTACGGAGAGCGTTTGGAAACGGAAATCGAGGCCTTGCAAAAGCAGATTTATGAGGAAGTTGGCTACGAGTTCAATATCAATTCTCCCAAGCAACTTGGGGATGCCCTGTTCGTCAAGCTGGGGCTGCCCTCGGGGAAAAAGACAAAAACCGGCTATTCCACCAACGCGGAAATCCTGGAAAAGCTTCGCTACGACCATCCTGCGGTAGAGCTGGTGCTCCATTACCGCACATTGACCAAGCTGAAATCCACCTACTGCGAGGGGATGCTCAAGGTCATCGGCCCGGATGGAAGGATTCATTCGAATTTTAACCAAACGGAGACGAGAACCGGCCGCATCAGCTCCACCGAGCCCAATTTGCAGAATATCCCTGTCCGCACCGAGCTGGGCCGGGAGCTGCGGAAATTTTTCCTGGCCAAGGAGGGCTGGGTGCTGGTGGACGCGGATTACTCCCAGATCGAGCTGCGGGTGCTGGCCCATATCGCCCATGACGAGAATATGATCAAGGCCTTTCAGGACAAGGAGGATATCCACACCATCACCGCCTCCCAGGTGTTCGGAATGCCCCCGGAGATGGTGACGCCCCTGATGAGAAGCCGGGCCAAGGCGGTGAACTTCGGCATTGTTTACGGCATCGGCGCGTTTTCTCTGTCCAAGGATATCAACGTTTCCAGGAAAGAGGCTCAGCGGTATATCGACGATTACCTTACCCTGTATTCCGGTGTGGACCGGTATATGAAGGAAGTGGTGGAAAAGGCTAAGGAGGACGGCTATGTGGAAACCCTGTTCCACCGCCGCCGCTACCTGCCGGAGCTGACTGCCTCCAATTTCAATCTGCGGGCCTTCGGAGAGCGGGTAGCCCGAAATATGCCCATCCAGGGCACCGCCGCGGATATTATCAAAATCGCTATGGTCCGGGTGGACCGGCGGCTGAAGCGGGAAAATATGAGAGCCCGGCTGATTTTGCAGGTTCACGACGAGCTGATCGTGGAGGCGCCGGAGGATGAGGCGGAGCAGGCAGCCCGGATTCTCACCGAGGAGATGGAGGGGGCGGTCTCCCTGACCGTGCCTATGGTAGCGGAGGCCAGCGTTGGAAAAACCTGGTATGACGCCAAGGGCTGATAAAATAACGGCGGGCGGAAGGCCCGCTGAATACATAGAGGGATCACTATTATCATGAAGATCGTATTTGTCTGTACGGCCAACATTTGCCGAAGCCCGATGGCGGAGGGGATGTTCCGGAAAATGATTGAGGAAAACGGGCTGGAGGAGTCCGTGTTTTGCTTAAGCTTCGGACTGGCCGCCAAAGAAGGAAAGCGGCCTCCGGAAAACGCGGTGGCTGTCTGCCGGGAAATCGGCGTGGATATCAGCGGCCATAAGGCGAGAAACCTGTCCAGCCTGAAGGATCTGGATATTTTCGACGCCTTCGTGGTCATGACGGAGACTCAAGCCTATGTGCTGAAGCAGGCCGGCGTGCCGGAGGATAAGCTTTATTTATTAGGAGAGGAAGAAATCAAAGACCCTTACGGAACGGATCTGGATGAATTCCGGCAGTGCCGGGATCAGATTTGGCGGCAGCTTCAGGTGCTGTTCCAAAGGCTTTGCAGGTTTATCCGGAAATGAGTGTTAAAATCATCATTGAGACCCTGGCGGAGAGGCACCTGGCCCAGGCGGCTCAGCTGGAAAGGGAATGCTTTTCCGATCCGTGGTCTCTGGAAGGGCTGCGGGCGGAGCTAACCAATCCCAACGCCCGGTTCCTGGCGGCGGTGTCTGGAGAAGCCATGGCGGGCTACCTGGGCCTTCACGCTGTCTGCGGTGAGGGCTACATCGCCAATCTTGCGGTGGCCCCGGCCTTTCGCCGGCAAGGGGTAGCCCGGGCTTTGCTGAGGGCCGGGGCGGAAATCGCGGAGAAGGAGAAGCTGGAGTTTCTCTCCTTAGAGGTGCGGACAAGCAACCTGCCGGCCAGAAGGCTTTACGAGTCGGAGGGGTACGTTCATATCGGCGCGCGTCCCGGCTTTTATACGAACCCCAGGGAGGACGGGGAGATCTATACCAAACGGTTTGGAGGATCGTTATGAGAATATTGGCTATTGAAAGCTCCTGCGACGAGACCGCCGCCGCGGTGGTGGAGGACGGAAGAAATGTCCTTTCCAGTGTGGTGGCCTCCCAGGTGGAGGAGCATAAGCTGTACGGCGGCGTGGTGCCGGAGATCGCTTCCCGCAGGCACGCCGAAGCGATTGTGGGAGTGGTTCAGGAGGCCCTGGATCAAGCGCGCCTTACGCTAGGAGAGGTGGAGGCCGTGGCGGTGACCCATGCCCCAGGGCTGATCGGCGCCCTGCTGGTGGGGGTGAATTTCGCCAAGGGGCTGTCTATGGCGGCAGGCCTGCCCTTGATTCCGGTACACCATTTGCGTTCCCACATCGCCGCTAATTATCTGGCGCATCCGGAATTAAAGCCTCCCTTTCTTTGTCTGGTGGTGTCCGGCGGCCACAGCCACATTGTAGAGGTGGCGGATTACACTAAAATGCGGATTATTGGCAGAACCCGGGACGATGCTGCGGGAGAGGCCTTTGATAAGGCGGCCCGGGCTATGGGGATGCCCTATCCCGGCGGGATTCATTTGGACCGGATCGCGGAGGAGGGCGGAGACAGCGCCTTCGCGTTCCCCAGGCCCAGAGTGGACGGGGCGGAATACGACTTCAGCTTTTCCGGCCTGAAAACCGCGGTGATTAACCAGATTCACAACGCGTCCCAAAAGGGCGTGGAACTGCCGGTGGCCGATCTGGCGGCCTCCTTCCGAAAAGCTGTTGTGGACTGTCTGGTGCAGAATTTTCAAAAAGCGGCTGAGGATTTTCACTGCACGACCCTGGTGACCGCAGGAGGGGTTTCCGCCAATTCCTTGCTGCGGAGCCGTCTGGAGGCTCTGTGCGGGGAGAGGGGCTGGAAGCTTTATATGCCGCCCAAGGAGCTGTGCGGAGACAACGCCGCCATGGTGGGAGCCCAGGGCTTTTACGAGTGGAAAGCGGGAAACCGAGCAGGATTAAATTTAAACGCCTGCGCTACAATGTCCATTGAGGGTTGATTTTTCTTTTAACGAGGCGATTTTTGCAGGAATTTTTGTAAGAGGCTTCAAAAAACGCACTGGATTTTGACAAGAAATTCACAGATTAGTCATTGATAAATTTCTGGTAATCGTGTATAATAGTACCAAATTATGTGGAACCATAAGTGTAAGAACATTCCACGTGCCCATTGGGGCGGAAAGGGGAAACAATTATGACAACAAACAAGTCTGTTCTTGCTTGGATTGACGAGATGAAAGAGCTCGTGCAGCCCGACAAGCTGGTATGGATTGACGGTTCCGAGGAGCAGCTGGAGGCCCTGCGTGCCGAAGCTTGTTCCACTGGCGAAATGCATAAGCTGAATCAGGAGAAGCTGCCTGGCTGCTATCTGCACCGCACCGCTGTTAACGACGTGGCCCGTGTAGAGGACCGCACCATGATCTGCTCCAAAAAGGAAGAGGATGCGGGCCCCACCAACCACTGGATGGATCCTGAAAAGGCTTATAAAATGCTGTATGACATTGCCCGCGGCAGCTACAAGGGCCGCACTATGTATGTCATTCCTTATTCCATGGGTCCGGTAGGTTCTCCTCTGGCCAAAATCGGCGTGGAGCTCACCGATTCTATTTACGTTGTGCTGAACATGGCCATTATGACCAGAGTGGGACAAAAGGTTTGGGATACCCTGGGCGACAGCACCGATTGGGTTAAGGGCCTCCACTGCAAATGCGACATTGACGCTGAGAAGAGATATATCATGCACTTCCCGGAGGACAATACCATTATCTCTGTAAACTCCGGCTACGGCGGAAACGTTCTGCTGGGCAAAAAGTGCTTCGCTCTCCGTATCGCCTCTTACCTGGGCAAAAACGAGGGCTGGATGGCCGAGCATATGCTGATCCTGGGCATCGAGAATCCCAAGGGCGAGAAGAAGTATGTGGCCGCCGCCTTCCCGTCTGCCTGCGGCAAGACCAACCTGGCCATGCTGATTCCGCCGGAGGGCTATAAGAAGAAGGGCTACAAGGTTTGGACCGTTGGCGATGATATCGCTTGGATGCGCAAGGGCCCCGACGGCCGCCTGTGGGCCATCAACCCGGAGAACGGCTTCTTCGGCGTTGCCCCCGGCACTAACATGAAGTCCAATCCCAACGCTTTGATTTCCACCCAGAAGGGCACCATCTTTACCAACGTGGTGCAGAATCTGGATGACAATACCGTTTGGTGGGAGGGCCTGGATAAGAATCCGCCTGAGCACGCTCTCAACTGGAAGGGCGAGCCCTGGAACGGCAAGACCTCTGAGGAAAAGGGCGCCCATCCCAACAGCCGTTTTACCGCTCCCGCGAAGAACTGCCCCTGTATCAGCGATGAGTTCGATTCCACCAGCGGCGTTCCGATTTCCGCCATCATCTTTGGCGGCCGCCGCGCTCAGACCACTCCTCTGGTATATCAGTCCCGTGACTGGGCCAACGGCGTGTTCGTAGGCTCTATTATGGCCTCTGAGACCACCGCCGCCGCTGCCGGCGCCGTAGGCGTTGTCCGCCGTGACCCGATGGCTATGCTGCCCTTCTGCGGCTACCATATGGGCGACTATTTCAAGCACTGGTTTGAAATGGGCGACGTGCTGGGCGATAAGGCTCCTAAGATCTTCAATGTAAACTGGTTCCGTCTCGACGATGAAGGCCACTTCATTTGGCCCGGCTTCGGCGACAACTTCCGTGTGCTGGAGTGGATCATCAAGAGATGCGAGGGCGAAGTGGACGCGCAGGAAACCGCCATTGGTTACGTTCCTTATGCCGAGGATATCAACCTGGAGGGCCTGGACTTCAGCCTCGAAACCCTGAAGAGCATTCTTTATGTGGATAATGAGCAGTGGAAGAAGGAAGCCGAGGGCATCACCGAGTTCTACAAGAAGTTCGGCGATAAGCTGCCGGCTCAGCTGGCAGCCCAGTTGGATTCCCTGAAAGCCAGACTGGACAAATAAGCTGTCCCTTTTCATTCAAGAAATGTAGGAAAGCGCGGATCATAGCGATCCGCGCTTTTTTATTATTCTTAAACCTGTAGGATACAGCGCGAAGCGGTGTATCCTAAAAAACTGACCGCTGTCGGGTGGATTAGAAGCTTAAGCGAAAGCAGCACCTTTCCAGTACTATGGCGATGACCCCAGGGATCACCGCCGCTCATGGGTAGGTTTTGTCCCGGCGATTCCTTTTCCCGGGGGTTGCCTGCCTTTTTATTTTTGTTAAAGTTCTTCGAAAATAAAAAGAAACAGCAGAAAAACGTCTGTCTAGCGCTTCTGCTGTAAATTCAATTACAATATTAATTTCTGTCTTGGGCGTATAGAAGAATGGGTGCTACCGCAGGAGAAAAGGCAAAAGGGCAATGAAAGCCCCCGCCGCCATAAAACAAATACCGCCGAATTTGGTGCTGATGCGGTAAAGGCCGGAGGGCTCGTCGGCGCGGTAGGATTTCCACTGTTCGGTAAGGCGCCAGAAGGTCTCCGGCCTGCAAAAAAGAAAAACGCCAAGGGCCAGTATCAAAACGCCTGCGATAACGGCCCAGACAGCCTGAGGCTCCATAGAGCTTTCCCCCTAAAATAAGTTTCAAGATACTGCGCAAGGAAAAATAAAAACTACCGCTGAAAAGCCTTTTAAAGGCATAGCGCATAAATTCGCGCTTTAAATGGTTTTCATAAGAAAAGAGCAAGGAAAAGAGATGAAGAGTAAATACTTCACACAGCAGGCCTCAAAAGGAATTATAATTTCAAAGGCAGACCGGCTTTGTCGGTAAAGCTGCCGCATGCGGTCATGATAAGATCGATCAGCCAGCCGATGCCGCAAAGGCCGCCGGTAAAAAGATAGAGGAGTCCCGTGCCGACTTTTCCCACATAAAAACGGTGGATTCCGAGAATACCGAAGAAAAAGCAGAGAACAAAGGCCACCCAGCGATGGCTGGGGGAAACCGGAGAAACTGGCATGGGAGAAATTGGGGAAGGACAAGGAGTATAGGAAGAATAGGGCTGTTGGTAAAAGCCGTTGACAGGCAGGGCGGCGCCGCAGCTACCGCAATGATGATTTCCATGGGGGTTCTCCCAGCCGCAGTGAGGGCATCTCATAACATTCTCTCCTTTCTGATTTTATCAGTATAATGAAAAGAAAATAGTTTGTCAAGGATCCGTCTTTTTATGACAGTTAATACTGTGAAAATTTTCAAAAATCTGTGCATTTTGCAGAATTAGGAAGAATTTCACAAATATAGTTGATTTTATGACATAAAAATTTTACAATGTATTCATAATTAATTTGAGGAGGATTTAAATGGCACAAAATTCTAATGAATTCAGGCCGACTCATCCAAAGGGTGATTTTTTTGACCTGAAAGGACAAAATACCAAGGTAAGCACAGAAATTACCGCTGGTATTACTACTTTCTTTGCGATGGCATACATTATTATCGTCAACCCTAATATGCTGCAGCAGACCGGTATGCCTTGGGGCGCTGTATTCCTAGCCACGATTATTGCTTCGGTTATCGGTACATTAATTATGGGCTTATTCGCTAATGTGCCTTATGCTCAAGCTCCCGGTATGGGCTTGAATGCGTTCTTTACGTTTACCGTATGTTTTGGCTTGGGCTTTGCTTGGCAGGAAGCTTTGGCAATGGTTTTTCTGTGTGGCTTGATTAACGTAATCATTACCGTGACCAAGATCAGAAAGCTGATTATCAAAGCGATTCCGGTGAGCCTGCAACACGCTATTGGCGGCGGTATCGGTATTTTTATTGCCTATATTGGTATCAAAAATGCCGGATTGATTCAGTTTACCTCTGATCCCGGTACTTACGTGCTGGATGAGGCCAGTGGAACTGTAGTTGCGAGCAGTGCCGCAGTGCCCGCCATTGTTACCTTGAATACTCCCGCGGTTTGGCTGGCTCTGATCGGCCTGGTGCTGACCATTGTATTACTCGTTTTAAAAGTAAAAGGAGCTATCCTGATCAGCATTATTGCTACTGCTTTGATTGGTATTCCTATGGGTCTGACCTCTATGGCGAACACCACCAGCTTTGGCGACGCGATCAATCAGCTGCCCACTACGTTTTGTGCTGCTTTCGGAAATCCCGGAATGGGGTCTCTGTTCTCAGACGCTTCCAAGCTTCCCTTGGTTTTAATGACTATCTTTGCGTTCAGCTTGTCTGATACCTTTGATACCATTGGAACCTTCATTGGAACCGGTCGTAAAACAGGTATTTTCAGTGATGAGGACCAGCAGGCTTTGGAAAAAGGCAAAGGATTCCGTTCCAAAATGGATAAGGCTCTGTTTGCTGATTCCACTGCTACCTCTATCGGTGCTATTTTGGGTACTTCCAATACCACTACTTATGTGGAGAGCGCGGCTGGTATCGGCGCAGGCGGAAGAACCGGTTTGACCAGTGTTGTGACCGCTGCTTTGTTCATCCTCAGCGCGTTCTTCTCCCCGTTCCTCAGCGCGATTCCCAGCGCGGCGACTGCTCCGGCTCTAATTGCTGTTGGTATCATGATGCTCAGTTCCTTCAAGGAGGTTGAGTGGACTGACCTGAATGAGGCGATTCCGGCGTTCTTCGCAGGTATCTTTATGGCTATCTGCTACAGCATTTCCTATGGTATCGCGGCAGGCTTCATTTTCTATTGTATTGTCAAAGTTTTCAGAGGCAAAGCAAAGGAAATCCATCCGATTTTGTGGGTCTGCACGGCTTTGTTCATTTTGAATTTTGTTGTTCTTGCGATTATTTAAGCTTAGTGGCTCTAAAAGCCCCGTTTTCAAATGAAAACGGGGCTTTTTTGTGGTTCCACCCAGGATTCTCAAAATCCCTGGCAGAATTGGGAGTGAATAAATTAGAAGAATTCAGCAGAAAAGAGGTTTTAACTGGTCATGAAGAAAATCCGGCTTTCTTTATAACTGTAATAGAAGGCGGGCTGCTTTTTATATTTATTCCTCCCGCGGCGCTATTCGGCTTCCCGGTAGTTGCCTAGGAACGAAAACCCGGGAAGCTCGTCGCTCAAAGCGCAGATCAGATCCAGAACCTTATCATCCCGGACACTGCCGATAAAATCCAAATAAAAGAAATACTCAAAATAGTGCTCAAATTTGCGGTCAGGAATCGGACGGGACTCGATCTTGGTTAAATTCAATCCCAGCATGGCGAACCTGCCCAGTACGCTGTAAAGGGAGCCGGTGGTGTGGTTCAGGGAGAAGCAAAGGCTGATTTTGTCAGCGTCATCCGGAATGGAAAGAGCCTTGGAGATGGCGACAAACCTGGTTTGGTTGGCGGAGCTGTTTTGAACATTTTCCTCCAGGATGTTCAGACCGTATTCCTTAGCGGCCTCCCGGGAGCAAATGGCGGCAAGGGCCGGATTTTTTTCCATGGCGACCATTTCCGCGGCGGCGGCTGTGTTGGAGTAATTTACCGGCTTGAGGCCGTGCGCCTTAATTTTTAGGGAACATTGGGAAAGCGCCTGGGGATGAGAATATACCTGCTTTACTGTTTTCAGAGAAGCGTTTTCCGAAGCGCACAGGAAATGCCGGATAGAAAGATGAGCGGCGCCGACAATGGAGAACCGGTAGCGGAGAAGAAGGTCATATACATCGGAAACAGAGCCGGCAGAGGAGTTTTCCACCGGAATCACGCCGAAATCCGCTTCATCCCGGTCTACGGCGGAGAATACATCCTCAAATACCGGATAAAACGCGGCCTTACTGCCGGGGTAAAGCCGCATGGCCGCCTGATGGGAAAAGCTTCCAGCCACGCCGGGACAGGCCACAACCGGTTTTTTTTCAGAAAGTATAGGCTTGCCGGCGGTTTGAATCTGGCGGCGAAGCTCCTTTCCAGAGTGTAAGGCTCCGTGCTGAAGGGCGCGGCTGGCCTGCATAATGGAGGCGTACAGCATTCGGGCTGCGTCTCCATATTCTCCGGCCTCCTGGGCCACCCGGTTCAGAATTTCCTCCTCCCGCTGGGCATTGAAAATGGGAAGATTCTCTCTCTCCTTGATCTTGGCGACCTCTCGGGAGCAATCCATCCGCCGGCAGAATAAAGGAATCAGCTGGCTGTCGATGGCGTCGATCTGGCGGCGTACTTCTTCTAATGTCATAGAGATCCCCTTTCCAGCAGTAAATCAAGCGTCGCAGCCGCGGCCGCGGCCTCCACAACAGGCACCGCCCTGGGAACGATACAAGGATCGTGGCGGCCCTTGACCACCAGCTTCGCATTTTCCTGCCTGCTCAGATCGATGGTATCCTGTTCTTTTCCAATGGAGGCGGTGGGCTTGATTCCCACCCGGAATAGAATGGGCATACCGTTGGTGATGCCTCCCAGAATCCCGCCGCAGTGGTTCGTGCGGGTCTTTACCTGCCTGCTTTCATTGTAATAGAAGCTGTCGTTGTTTTCGCTGCCACGGCGGCCGCAGCAGGCGAAGCCGTCTCCGAACTCCACGCCTTTTACTGCTGGTATGCCGAATAGGATGGAGGAGAACACGTTTTCCACGCCGCCGAACATCGGAGAGCCGGCGCCGGCGGGAACGCCGGTAACGGCGCACTCTACCACGCCTCCTACGCTGTCGCAGTCAAGCCTGGCACGCTCGATTTCAGCCCGCATGTCGTCTTCGGCCCGGGCGCGGATGACCGCAAAAGAGGAGCGGCTCAGCCGGGCCATCAAGTCACTGGGGATGTCCAAAGCGGGGAAAGAGTCGTCAGTTACGGAGGCAATCCTTGCAATGTGGGCGGCGATTTTTATGCCCCGGCGCTCCAAAACCTGGCGGCAGACCGCCCCGGCGAACACCAGAGGCGCCGTCAGACGCCCGGAAAAATGGCCGCCGCCCCGGATGTCGTTAGCGCCCTGATAGCGGATGTATCCGGTATAATCGGCGTGGCCCGGCCTGGGCAGCACCGACAGATTTCCGTAATCCCCAGAACGGACGTTGCGGTTGCGGATCACCGCTGCCAGCGGAGCGCCGGTCAGGGTGCCGTTTCGTACGCCGGACAGAATTTCCGGCAGATCTTCCTCCTTGCGGGGAGTGGAGGATAGATCCCGGCCGGGAGCCCGGCGGGCCATTTGAGCGAAAATCTCCTCCTGATCGATGGGGATGCCGGCGGGCAGACCATCCAGCACCACGCCGATCCCGTTACCGTGGCTTTCCCCGAAAATAGAAAGCTTTAATTGGTTTCCCCAATTAGATGACATCCGCTTTCCCTCCTAACGAAATAAAGTCCTCAAAAAAGCCTGGATAAGACTTGCTGACGCTTTGCGCGTCTGTAATTTCTACCGGCTTCTCACAGCCCAAAGAGGCGACCGCCATGGCCATGACGATCCGGTGATCGTTGCAGCCTTCGGCCCTCCCGCCGGCAAGCATGGGTTTTCCGGTAACAACCAGGCCGTCGGGCAGTTCCTTAATTTCACCGCCCAGAGCGGCGATGCCCTGGGCTACGGCTTTCAGCCGGTCGCTTTCCTTGATTCGCAGCCGGGCTGCCCCGGTGATGGAAGTGATGCCGGGACAAAGGGCCGCCGTGACCGCCAGGATAGGGACCAGGTCGGGAATTTGAGAAGCGTCGATGGCAGGAATCGGCCGCAAGGCCCCGGGAGAGATCCGGAGCCCCTCCGGCTCCCAGCTGAGCTTAGCCCCGAACCTCTGAAACAGGGAGAAGGCCTGACGGTCCCCCTGCGTGGAGTGCTTTTGCAGGCCCCTCAGAAGAATGGAGGAACCCTGTGCCTGGGACAGCGCGCCGGCGGCCAGGAAAAAAGCCGCCTGAGACCAGTCGCCCTCGATCGCCAGATCCCGGGGGACATAGCTTTGGCTTCCGGGCACCAGCCAGCCGTTTTCCACAGGCGTAACGGTCACGCCGAAGCGCTTTATCATTTCAATAGTCATATCAACATAGCCGGCGGATTCTAAAGGAGAAGTCAAACGGATTTCGCTGCCGCCGTTGAGAATGGGAAGGGCCAGCAAAAGACCGGTAATAAATTGAGAGCTGATATTGCCGGGCAAGCGGAAAACACCGGGCCGCAGAGCGCCGCTGATAGACAAGGGAAGACCGCCCTGGGTGCGGCAGGCGACGCCGGCCTGAGGCAGGCAGTCCAAATAGACGCCGATAGGGCGTTCCGGCAGGCGGCCCCGGCCGGTAAATTCAGCGCGGACCCCTCCTGCGGCCGCTGTAGGAATGAGAAACCGCAGGGTAGAGCCGGATTCGCCGCAGTCTAAAACCGCTTGGCTGGGGGTGAATAAGCTTCGGGAATCCACGGTCAGGGTGTCTCCCGTCAGAGAGGTTTTTACGCCCAGCGCCTCCACAGCCCGGCAGGTAGCCTCCATATCCTGAGAAAAGGAGAAATTGGAAAGATGGGAAATTCCCTTAGCCAGGGAAGCGCAGAGAATCGCCCGGTGGGCGGCGCTTTTAGAAGCGGGAAGGCTGACGGGTCCGGTAAGGCTTTTACCGGGAACAGATACCTTACGAATCAAGGGAAGGCCTCCTTTCCGGCAAGGGCAGCCGTCTGGTTTGCCTGGCGGCAGTTATATGGCGCCGGCCGGTTCTCCTTGCGGACGAAAGGCTTAGCTTTCCGTTTAAAAATTTGCTGCCGCCGAACGCGCTGGAGAGCGCGCCGCCGGGAATACGAGAATTGCAGTTCAAAGGGAAAGCCTCCCCTCCAGTAAGGGCAGCAGGTCTGCCTGGGAAATGGGGACCACGGCGCAGCGGCCGATTTCCTTTAAAAGCACTAGGTTCAGTTTTCCGTTTAAGGATTTTTTGTCGTTGACCGCGCCGGCGGCTAATATTTGATCAGAAATAGGATCGCTGACGGGCAGGCCGTAGGCCTGCAGCACAGAGACAATCTCATCCGCGGTCCCCCTGGCTGTAAACCCGGCGGCTTCGGAGGCCCGGACGATCCGCACCATGCCGACACCGACGGCTTCCCCGTGGGAAGGGCCTTGAAAATGGTAAGCTTTTTCCAGAGAATGGCCCAGAGTATGGCCGAAATTTAAGATCATGCGTTCGCCTTTATCCCGCTCGTCGTTTTCCACCACCTGGCGCTTGATGTCTACGCACTGGTAGATAATATCCTCGAGCCGTTCCCATGCCTGTCCGTCCCTTAGGCTGTCGAATAAGGCGCGGCTGCGGATGCATCCGTATTTGACCACCTCGCCCATACCGTCGGCGAAGTAGCGGGGCGGCAGAGTGTTTAATGTGTCCGGGTCGATCAGAACCAGGCGGGGCTGCCAGAAGGCGCCCACCAGGTTTTTTCCCTGAGGAAGATCCACGCCGGTTTTTCCGCCTACAGAGGAATCTACCTGGGCCAGCAGGGATGTAGGAATCTGGACAAACGGAATCCCCCGCAGGTAAGAGGCGGCGGCAAAGCCGGCCATATCCCCGGTGACGCCGCCCCCGAACGCCACGGCGAAATCGGTGCGGGTCAGGCCGAATTGGGCGAAGGCCTCCAGCATGGCGGCGATGGACGAAAGATTTTTGCTCTCCTCTCCGGCGGGGAATACGTGAAGCGTTACGTCATAGCCCGCGGCTTTCAAAGAGGCCTTTACTGCCTGGGCCTGGGTTGCTAAATTAGAGTCTGTGACCACGGCGGCCTTGCGGGCCCCCCGTAGCTCCGGAATCCGGCGGATCTCATCCCCGGCCCGTCGCAGCAGCCCCCGCTCGATTTTAATTTCATAAGGGGTTCCTGTTTTCACCAGAAGGGTTTTCATTCTCCAAGCGCCTCCTTGATTTTCCGTCCTTTCCGCAGCAGGGCTTTCAGCTTTTCCTGATTGCCGCCGCTGATCTGGTTCCGGATAGCGGTAAGGTTCTCGATTAACGTATCGAGCTCTGCGGTCAGCGGTTCCCGGTTTTCCAGAAACAATTCGCTCCAAAGGGTTTCGTTGATCCTGGCCACCCGGGAAACATCCCGATAGCTTCCCGCAGAATAGCCCTTATGGTTGGGGCATTGAGGGCTCATCACGTAGGCGCAGGCCAGTACATGGGGGAGCTGTGAGGTAAAAGCGATCATCCGGTCGTGCTCCTCCGGCGTGGTTTCCGGCGTCATGGTAAAGCCAATCTCCAGGGCAAGCTTTTTTAGGGTGTCGACGGCCATTCTGGGAGCGCCGCAGGGCACCAGAATGTAGCTGGCACCGTTGAATAAAGATGCCTCGGAGACCTCGAAGCCGCTGCGCTCCTTTCCCGCCATAGGATGGCTGCCTACAAAAATGAAACCGTATTCCTCCGCCAGCGCTTTCAATTGGGAGCAGATGGCGGTTTTGATCCCGGCGGCATCGGTGACGATGCACCCCGGACGGATACAATCATGATATTGCTTTACAAAGTTCACCGCCGCCTGAGGGTATAAGCAAAGATAAATCACATCGGCGGTTTTCAGAGCCTCAGGCGTGCAGATCTCGTGGACCGCTCCCAGCTCCAAAGCCCGCTGGGCCACCGCGGCGGTGCGGTTATAGCCCATGACGTAATGGCCGGTGTATTCCCGAAAGGCCTTGCATAAGGAGCCGCCGATTATGCCAAGCCCAATGACAGCGATCCGCATCTCAGCCCACCTTACGGCCGAAGGCCTTAGCCGCAGCGTTGACATGCTTGGCCACCTGGTCAAATTGCTCCGGGGTCAAGGACTGGGCGCCGTCGGAGAGGGCGTGCTGGGGATCGTTGTGAACCTCGATGATCAGGCCGTCGGCTCCGGCGGCCACGGCGGCCAGGGCCAGAGGCTCTACCAGCCAGCTGATGCCGGAGGCATGGCTGGGGTCTACGATGACCGGCAGATGGGACAGCTTTTTCAGAATTGGCACTGCGGAAATGTCAAGAGTGTTTCGGGTGTAGGTTTCGTAGGTGCGGATGCCCCGCTCACAGAGGATAACCTTTTCGTTGCCGCCGGCCATAATGTATTCCGCGCTCATCAGAAGCTCCTCGATGGTGGAGGACAGGCCCCTTTTCAGAAGGATCGGCTTATCCAGCCTGCCCAGCTCCTTTAACAGCTCGAAATTCTGCATGTTCCGGGCGCCGACCTGGATGATATCCACATCCTCGAACAGGGGAATGTGGCTGACCCGCATGATTTCCGTGACGATGGGCAGGCCGGTCACCTTTCTTGCTTCCCGCAGAAGCTCCAGGCCTTCCGCTTTCAGACCCTGGAACGCATAGGGGCTGGTGCGGGGCTTGAAGGCGCCGCCCCTGAGGAACTGGGCGCCGGAGTCCTTTACACTTTTGGCGATCTCCACGATCTGCCGCTCCGACTCCACAGAGCAGGGGCCTGCGATCAGGCTCAGGCTGCCGTCACCGATTTTCTGGCCTCCAGGCAGTGTGATCACCGTGTCATCCGGGTGGAATTTCCGGTTGGCTTTTTTGTAGGGCTCCTGTACCCGTTTGACGCTTTCCACAATATCCTGGGCGGAGATATAATCGATATCGATGGCCGAGGTATCGCCGATAAGGCCTAATACGGTGGACTGGGTGCCGACCCATTCGTTGACCTTTACATCGTAGTTCTTTTGCAGAGAGTCTACGAAATTGTCCACCATCTGTTTGGTGCTTTGGGGCTTTAATACAATAATCATGCTGGTTTCCTCCTAGAAAATAGTTTGCTTTGTTATGGCTTTTGACTTTTTACGGAATCAAGCTTTTCTTCGGGCAATAAAAAAGCGGAACTCTCTGCGAGTTCCGCGAAGCGTCAGCCGTCAAATTTTAACTAAATAAATATAGAAAAACAGAAGACGGATTACGTCCGAAAAAGATCGCAGTTTTTGATTTGATTGCACGCAGAAAAATCCCAAGCCATAAAATAGCTGGGATAGAGAAAGCTTGTAAATCGCTTTGTTTCTGTGGCAGAAATCATAACTGGCGTCCTTCCGAAAATTGATTCTGGTAACATAGTAATACAGTTGTCAGCTGTTTGTCAAGTTTTTTTCTTCCAAAGCCTGCAAAACCTGCCGGCATACGGCGTTAGGAGAGCCTTTCGTGGGAATTACTACATCGGCGGCCCTCCGATAGAGGGGCATCCGCTTTTGGTGAAGCTCCCGGATAAACCGGAAACGGTCCGGCCGCTGGAGAAGAGGCCGGTTCCGGTCGTTTTTCAGCCGCAGCTGAAGCACCCGCAGAGGAGTATCCAGCAGTACGATCACGCCGCCTTCCTTGAACGCGTCCACATTCCGCTGGAAGGTCAGGGCGCCGCCGCCGGTGGCCACCACATAGCCGCCCCGCTGAGACAGCTCCACGGCGGCCTCGTGCTCCAGGTCCCGGAAGAAGCCTTCGCCGTGTTTTTCAAAAATATCCGGAATTTTCATGCCAGCCCTCTTTTCGATGTAGTCGTCCATATCCACGAATTCCATTTGGGTCATCTGGGAAAGCTTTTTTCCCACCGTGGATTTTCCGCAGCCCATAAAGCCGCAGAGAACGATATTGAGCTTTGTCTGTGCCATGGCGCCGGTCACCCCGGGAAAACGCGGAGCAGCTCCTGCTTTGTCTCTTCGCAGAGAGCCGCGATTTCGTCATAGGTATACTGAGAGCCGTCCCAGATTTTGTGGGAAGCCGCAGCCTGCCATACCAGCATGGAAAGGCCGCCCAGCACCTTGCAGCCACATTCCCTGGCGGTTTTCAAAAGCTTGGTCTCCATGGGGTTGTATACCGCGTCGAACACATACTCCGTGTTCTCTAAAATTTCGCGGCCTACCGGCATTTCATCTATCTGAGGATACATGCCCACAGGGGTGGCGTTGATCAGCAGGTCAATGTGGCCGGAAAGGCAGTCTAAACGGCAGGTTTCCGTATCGCCGTTGTGCACATCGTTGCGAAGCGCTCCGGAAAGAGAGGCGGCGTGGCTCAGGCTTTTCCGGCGCACCGCCAGCATCACGAAGCAGCCGGCCATGGTGGCCTCATAGGCGATGGTGCGGGCGACCCCGCCGGTGCCTAAAATCACCACTCGGCCCTTCAGAGGAATCCCAGCTTGCCCCAGGGCGGAAAGAAAGCCGTCCGGGTCTGTGGTGTAGCCCTCCAGACAGCCATTGTTTTTTACGGTATTTACGGACTGGTATAGAGAGGCTTTTTGATCCATTTGCTTTAAAAAGGGAATGATCGCCTGTTTATGGGGAATGGTGATATTAAAGCCATCGAGAGACTTCAGCTCCTGGATTTTTCCGATCAGGTCCTCAGTGGGGATGTCGTAAACGCCGTAGTCAGCGTCGATGTCCCGCATTTCAAAAAGGCGCTTGTGGATAAACGGCGACATGGTGTGGCCGATTGGATGTCCGATTACCGCGTAACGTTTTTGGCTCATAGAATACACCCCTTAAAATTATGTGGATTTTTTTGAAGAAACTGCCGAAGATTTGTAAAATTGGAAATTTGTTATTGACAAAGCCTATTTTTACTAATAAGATGTGGATATAGAGTTTGGCGTGACAGGGGAAATCATCTGTATGATTCGATTGTACACGAAAAAAGCTGATTTGTCCATGTCATGTTCAGGAGAATGATTATTTTTTAGGAGGAATTACAATATGGTATTAGAAAAGGTCAAAGCGATTTTGAGCGAGCAGTTTGATGTGGAAGAGGATTCCATCACTCCCGACACCAACCTTTCTGAGGATTTGGAAGCGGATTCCTTGGATGTTGTGGATCTGCTGATGTCCATTGAGGATGAATTCGAAATCGAGGTTCCCGATGAGGAGATCGAGAACATCAAGACTGTTGACCAGCTGGTAAAATACATCGAAGCTAATATGAAATAAGTTTGCCCCGCTTTTATAATTAAAAACGGCAAATTCAAAAGCCGCCTTGTAGCAGTAGGAACAAGGCGGCTTTTTATTTTTGCACCGCTTGAAAAAGAGCGTCCCCGCTTTTTCTGCTTCCGGCAGCGGAAGGAGGATATTACGGCGCGGTGGAAAAAACGCGGCGCTGCAATGCTGCGTGAGCTTAGGGAAGCGCCGCCTTTTATCAGGCTCGCTCTCGAACCTCCTGACAGGGAATCAGGGGGAAAAGCGGAGGGGATTTTCCCGGCGCGGCGCTTTTTTTGAATTCTTGTTGAAAATTGGGAAAACATTCTATATAATAAATTTATATGTGTTTCTAAACTATTCTAGTGTTTACAACACGAAAAGGAGAGAATTTCTTTGGGTGATTTTTCATTCTTAATCAACAGTGTGCAGAATATCACCGGGCCTATGGTTGTGATGTGGCTCATCGGCGGTCTTCTGATCTGGCTCGCCATTAAAAAGGATTACGAGCCGGCCCTGCTGCTCCCTATGGGCTTCGGCGCCATCCTGGTAAACCTGCCGGATACCGGCGTGCTGGGGGACAACGGCATTATCCAATGGCTTTACAACGTGGGGATCGGCGCCTCTGAGGCGTTCCCGCTGCTGCTGTTTGTGGGAATCGGCGCTATGATCGATTTCGGCCCCTTGCTTTCCAATCCTAAAATGCTGCTGTTCGGCGGCGCGGCACAGTTCGGTATTTTTATGACCGTCGTCCTGGCGGTGCTCTTAGGCTTCCCGCTGCGGGACGCTATGTCTGCGGGCGTCATCGGCGCGGCGGACGGCCCCACCGCCATTATGGTTTCTCAGGTGCTGAACAGTGATTATAAGGGCGCCATCACCGTGGCGGCATACTCATATATGGCTTTGGTGCCGATTATCCAGCCAATGGCTATCAAGCTGGTCACCACCAAAAAGGAACGGCAGATCCGTATGCCCTATAATCCCAAGTCAGTGTCCAGAACCACAAAGATTTTATTCCCCATTATCGTAACCCTGATCGCCGGACTGATCGCTCCCGACTCCATCGCCCTGGTAGGCTTTTTGATGTTCGGCAATCTGATCCGGGAGTGCGGACGGCTGGAAAACCTGTCTCTGACCGCCCAGGGCCCTCTGGCAAACCTGATCACCATTTTTCTGGGCATCACCATTGCCTTCCAAATGAAGGCGGATCAGTTCTTAACCTGGGGCACCTTGCTGGTCATGGCTCTCGGCCTGTTCGCCTTTGTATTCGATACCATGGGCGGCGTGCTGTTTGCCAAGCTTTTAAACATTTTTCTGCCCAAGGGCAGGAAGATCAACCCCATGGTAGGCGGCGCCGGCATTTCCGCGTTCCCCATGAGCGCCAGGGTGATCCAGAAGATGGCCTTGAAAGAGGACAACCAGAATCACCTGCTGATGCACGCGGTTGGCGCCAATGTGGCCGGACAGATCGGCTCCGTGGTAGCGGGCGGCATTATTCTTTCTCTGGCCCGCACCTTTGGCCTGCTGTAAGGAGGTTAGGACTATGATGTTAATGACGATGCTATACAATTTTTTAGATACGGCTTTCAACAGCGCCCTGGGCCCGGTGGATTTAGAGGATATTTGGAAATCCCTGCGGCTGATGCTGGAGGGAATGGTTGGCATCTTTGTGGTAATGGTGCTGATCTTTCTGGTAATCTTTATTTTAAGCAGAACCTTTGACCGTAAGAAAGACGACGATACCGATAAAAAGGAGTAATCACACATGGCAGAACAGAAGAAAATGGTAGAAGCCATCACCTCGATGGAGGAGGACTTTGCCAAATGGTACACAGATATCGTAAAGAAAGCGGAGCTGATGGATTATTCCAGCGTGCGGGGCTGCATGATTATCGAGCCTTATGGCTGGGCCATTTGGGAAAATATCCGGGATATTTTAGACCATGAGTTTAAAGAGCTTGGTCACGAAAACGTGGCGATGCCGCTGTTTATCCCCGAGAGCCTGCTTCAAAAGGAAAAGGACCACGTGGAGGGCTTCGCTCCTGAGGTGGCCTGGGTGACCCACGGCGGCGAGGAGGAGCTTCCCGAGAGGCTCTGCGTCCGTCCCACCTCGGAGACGCTGTTCTGCGACCACTACAAAAATATTATTCACTCCTGGCGGGATCTGCCCAAGCTGTATAATCAGTGGTGCTCCGTGGTTCGCTGGGAAAAAACCACGCGCCCCTTCCTCCGCTCCGTGGAGTTTTACTGGCAGGAGGGTCACACCATGCACGCCACCGCCCAGGAGGCGATGGAAGAAACTGAGCGTATGCTCAACGTTTATGCGGATTTTTGTGAAAAGCAGCTTGCTATTCCGGTGGTAAAGGGAAGAAAGACGAAAAAGGAACAGTTCGCCGGCGCGGAAGCTACCTATACCATCGAGGCCCTGATGCATGACGGCAAGGCTCTTCAGTCCGGCACCAGCCACTATTTTGGAGACGGCTTCGCGAGGGCTTTTGAGATCACCTATACAGATAAGGAGAACAAGCCTCAGTATCCCCACCAGACCTCCTGGGGCATGTCTACCCGGATCATCGGCGGAATCATCATGACCCACGGCGACGATAACGGACTGGTTCTGCCTCCCGCTGTGGCGCCGATCCAGGTGATGATTATACCGATTGCCCAGCATAAGCCCGGTGTATTGGAAAAGGCAGAGGAGCTGCGGGCAAGGCTGAAAAAGATCTGCCGGGTCCGGATGGACGACAGCGAGCAGAGTCCGGGCTGGAAGTTCAGCCAGTATGAAATGAAGGGTGTGCCGCTTCGTTTGGAGATCGGCCCTAAGGATATCGAGAAAAATCAGTGTGTGCTGGTGCGCCGGGATAACCGGGAAAAGACCTTTGTCTCTCTGGATGAGCTGGAGGCTAAAATTCCTGAACTGCTGGAGGCCGTTCGCCAGGGAATGTACGATAAGGCGCTGGCCCGCCGGGAGCAGATGACTTACACCGCTGTCAGCTTGGAGGAAATGAAGAAGACCGCCGATGAAAAGCCTGGCTTTATCAAGGCCATGTGGTGCGGCGACCAGGCCTGCGAGGAAAAGCTCAAGGAGGAAGCAGGGGTCTCCTCCCGCTGTATGCCCTTTGAGCAGGAGCACTTGTCCGATACCTGCGTTTGCTGCGGCAGACCCGCGAAAACTATGGTATATTGGGGCAAGGCGTATTAAAAATAAAAAGTGCCGGCTGACTGCCGGCACTTTTCGCTATATGGCTCTGGACGCCCTTTCAAAAGCGCCTGAATTTTCTCTTAGCATTTTTATCTCTGCGGCGAATTTTTAAAGAACCCTTGGGCCAGCGGCGGCCTTTGTTGTGAAGCCCCGCCCATTCTCCGCCGGCGGCCTGCTTTTAGAAAGCTGAGCTAAAATATCATCTGAATGCTCCGGAACCTTTGCGTCAATACTTCCGCGCTGGTGTGCCAGTGAAAACCCCAAAGCCCGGTTTTCCGCTGAGAAAATTCCGGTATGAGAATCCGCTTAAGCCCACAGCCTATTCCAGCGGACTTTCACCACGCCGGCGAGCCTGCTGAACACATTGGAAACCGCCTGGGGATTCGCCCGGCCGCTGATAAAAATAGCGGTTGGGCCGTCGGCGCCGCCGATGATACCAATGCTGCCGGCCTCTTTCGGCCTGCCGATGATCTTGATGCTGTGCTGTTTGCCGCAAACGCGGTTGGAAACGGCCTCGCCCAGTCTCAGGATCAAAGCCGTGACGGCCACCATGCCGGCGGCTTTACAAAGAAATTTAAACATCGCAACTACCTCTTTTCGTCTTATTTTCTGCCTGTTCGGCTTTGCGTTCAAGCCTCTGGCTCCAGCCTTTTGAAAGGTCCGATTTCGATCTTTGAACCGGCCATGGGCTTTCGCCTGGAATTTTCCGCGGGGCCTGCCTGAATTTGTCATAGCTTTGGTGCGGCTGGCCTTTTCCTCTCGACTTTAATTTTATTACTTAAACCCGTTATAAGCCGCCGCTTATATTTTAAACGAAAGACAGCTCATGAAACTGTATACCTATTACTATAATGGATTTTAAAGGTTTGTCAAATACAAAAAAGCGGAGGGATGTTTTTGGAAACGCCTTTGTACACCGCGTTGACGGATTATCAAAAAAAGAAGTACGCATCCTTTCATACGCCCGGGCATAAAAATACAATAAGTTTTTTAAAATATAATCTATACGATTTGGATTTTACGGAACTGCCGGACACCGACAGCTTATTTGAAGCGGAGGGCTGTATTCTAAAAGCGGAGCAGGCTGCGGCAAAGGCGTTTTCTACACTACTTTGCGTATTATCTGCCGGCGGCTGTACAATGTGTATCCAAGGAATGCTCCGGCTGGCGGCGCCCAGCGGAGGAAAGCTGGTGTGCGGCAGGATCATCCATCGTTCCGCCGTGAATACCATGGCCCTTCTGGGAATCGACCCCGTTTGGGTAATGCCGGAACCGAACGCGGGAGAGGGGCTTGCCGGGCGGATTACGCCGGAAGGCGTCCGCAGAGCCTTGGAGAAAAATCCGGAGGCGAAAGGGGTCTACCTTACCAGTCCTGATTATTACGGGGTGATTTGTGATATTCAAGGGATCGCCTGCGTATGTAAGGAATATGAGGTGCCGCTGCTGGTAGACAACGCTCACGGCGCCCATCTGGGCTATTTATCGGAAAACCTTCATCCCATCCATTTGGGAGCCTCTATGGCCGCCTGCTCGGCGCATAAGACGCTGCCGGTGCTGACCGGCGGAGCCTGGCTTCAGATCAACGACAGCCGTTATCTGGAGGGAGTAAAGGAAGCTATGAGCCTGTTCGGCTCCACCAGCCCGTCCTATCCGGTGATGGCCTCTCTTGATTTGTGCCGGGCCTGGCTTGAGGAGGAGGGGCAGAAGGCCTTTCAAACACTGGAACGCCGGGTTGGGGCGGTGAAAAAGCTGGCGGCGGCAAAGGGCCTCGGTATACCGGAGGGCCTGACAGACCCGGCCCGAATCACCCTTAATACCGCAAAGATTGGCCTGACCGGGCAGAAAGCGGCTCAGGGCTTCCGAGAATGCGGCGTGGAGCCTGAATATGCCGACGACGGCTTTGTGGTGCTGATCCCCTCTCCTTTCAATACGGAGGAGGAGTTCCTAAGGGTCGAGCGGGCGATTGAGGCCATGCCCGTGGGGGCTCCTCTTGCCATCGGGCGGCGGATCCCGCCAGTTTCGGGGCAGGCGGTTTCCCCCAGAAAGGCGGTGCTTTCTCCAAGCGAGGAGGTTCCAATGAATCTGGCGGTAGGCAGAATCGCGGCCCGGGCCTCTTGTCCTTGTCCGCCGGGAGTGCCGGTGGTGATGCCGGGCGAGGTGATTTCGGAAAAAGCGGCGGAGTTTCTAATTAGGGATGGCTTTTCTTCGGCAAAAGTGCTAAAATAAAAAGGGAAGGCTTCCTTCCCTTTGAAACAACTAAGATAGGGGGATTTCTCTATGAAGCTAGTACTTGCGATTGTAAGCAATGACGATAGCGCCGCGGTTTCCAGCGCGTTGACCAGAAACGGATTCCAGGTAACCAAATTAGCCACCACAGGCGGCTTTCTCATGGCGGGCAACACCACGTTTTTGACTGGTGTGGAGGATGAACAGGTGGATAAGGTTCTGGAGGTCATTGCGGAGAAAAGCAGCAAGCGGACCCAGATCGTTCCCAGCACCACCACGGCGGATGTGGGGATGTACTCCGCGTTCCCGGTACAGGTCACTGTGGGCGGCGCTACTGTGTTTGTCCTGAACGTTGAGCGGTACGAAAAGGTTTAATGGACGAATCATGGAATATCATTTGTCCCATGCGATGATTTTAGAGGGCCCTGATCCGGAGGCGAATCTGGCTCTGGCAAAGAAGCTGGCCCAGCAGGCGGTCTGTACCGCCGGGGGCCGGCGTCCCTGCGGCGTATGCAGAGATTGTGTGAAGGCCGCGGGCGGCAGCCATCCGGATATCGCCGTTTACGGCGGCAAAGGGGGAAGCCGTTCCTTTCACGTGGAGGAGGTCCGGCAGATCCGGGACTCTGCCGCGGTAATGCCCAACGAGGCCCAGGCCAAGGTTTATATCCTGGATGGAGCCGACCATATGACGGAGCAGGCCCAAAACGCCTTGCTAAAGGTGTTGGAGGAGCCGCCGTCCTACGTGATATTTTTGCTGACCTGCGGGGCGGCGTCCTCACTGTTGCCCACTGTCCGTTCCCGGGCGCAGATTTTCCGCGTCCAGAAGGAGGACAATCCTCAGACGGAGGAAAGCGAGGCGTTTTTGCTGGCGGAAAGCATGGCCAAGGCCGTTCCATCCGCCAGAGAGTATGATTTGGTTTCCAAAACGGGAACGCTAACCAAAGATAAGGAGCTTTTCCGCGCCGTGCTGAAAGAATTAGCATTGATTTTTCGAGACGCCTGCGCTTTGGCTGCGGGCGGGGAAAGCCAGGTTACAGCGTCGCAGGCCGCCGGCTACCTTGCCCAGCGGCTCACCCGAAAAAAGCTGATGGCTTTGCTGGAAGCGGTGCTGGAAGCCCAGGCTATGCTGGAAAGGAATGTAAATCAAACCCTTCTCGCCGCCTGGATGTGCGCGAAATTAAAATAACGGAGGTAAGAATGGCGGAAGTAATTGGAGTTCGGTTCAAGGAGGTAGGCAAGGTCTACTATTTTGATCCGAACGGCATTCAAATGAAAAAAGGCGATATGGCCATTGTGGAAACTGCCCGCGGTGTGGAATGCGGCGAGGTCGCGATGGAAAATCGTGAGATAGAGGATAAGGATATCGTTCATCCCCTGAAAAAAATGATCCGCAAGGCTACCCAGGGAGATCTCAAAAAGGTGGAGGAGAACCGGAAAAAGGAACGGCACGCCTTTGAGATTTGCGAAAAGAAAATTCTGGATCACAAGCTGGAAATGAAGCTGGTGGATGTAGAGTACACCTTTGACAACAATAAAATACTGTTTTATTTCACTGCCGACGGCCGGGTGGATTTCCGGGAGCTGGTGAAGGATTTGGCTTCTGTGTTCCGCACCAGGATCGAGCTGAGACAGATCGGCGTGCGGGACGAGGCGAAAATGATGGGCGGCCTGGGAATCTGCGGCAGGCCTTTCTGCTGCACCTCTTTTTTAGGAGAGTTTCAGCCGGTATCCATTAAAATGGCGAAGGAGCAAGGGCTTTCCCTGAATCCGGTAAAGATTTCCGGAACATGCGGCAGATTGATGTGCTGCCTGAAATATGAGCAGGCGGCCTATTCCGATCTGCTGAGAACCACGCCGAAAAACGGCGCGGTGGTAAATACCCCGGAGGGCCGGGGCGTGGTGGTGGATGTGAACCTTCTCACCGGGATGCTGAAGGTGAGGATGGATCGGGCGCCGGAGGCTGCGCCGATGTCCTTCCATGCCAAGCAGGTCAAGGTTATCAAGGATTCTCAGATCAAGGTGGCGAAAGAGGAAGTGGAGAAGCTGAAGGATCTGGAGGGTTAGTAACAGATTTTTCAACAGGAATTTACAAAAAAAGTAGTTGCTTTTTTAGAATCACATGATACAATAGAGATGATAAAAAGAAGGAGGTGTCTCTTTTATGGCATACAAGATTTCTGATGAATGTATTTCCTGCGGCGCGTGCGAGGCTGGCTGCCCGGTAAACGCAATTTCCGAGGGCGACGGCAAATACGTAATCGACGCCGATACCTGCATCGATTGTGGCGCTTGCGCGGATGCTTGCCCGGTGGGCGCTCCCCAGGCGGAATAATTAGGTACATGAAGAAAAAGGCGAGGCGGGTTTGCCCCGCCTTTTTTCTATCGGAAAGGGGGAGCGAAAGATGTTTCGCTGGGGCGAGCATTTGGAAGCGCTGGGCAACGGCGTTTCCGTTTTGGTCAACGAAACCCACCATTTCGGAACCGACACCATCCTTTTGGCGGACTTTTGCCTCCCGGTGAAAGGGAAGCAGGCGGTGGAGCTGGGAGCGGGATGCGGGGCGATTTCCATGATCTGGCTTAGAGAACAGCCTCCCGCCCACATTACCGCAGTGGAAATTCAGGAGGAAGCCGTGGACCTGCTGCGCCGCACGGTAAAATATAATGAAAAAGAGGAGCTGGTAACGGTGCTCCGGGAGGATCTGCGGCAGCTGCAAGGGAAGCTGCCGATGGGCGCCATGGACTTGGTGGCCTGTAACCCGCCCTATAAAACCGTGGGAGCGGGTTTGGTCAATGCGGAGGAGGGAAAAAGGATTGCCAGGCATGAGGTGGCCTGCACCATCGAGGATGTGTGTCTCAGCGCTGCGGGGCTGCTGAAATACGGCGGAAGCCTTTGCCTCTGCCACCGGGTTGAGCGGATGTGCGACGTGATAGAGACCATGCGGGAAGCGGGTCTGGAGCCGAAGCGGATGCGGCTTGTTCAGCAGAGGGCGGAAAAGCCTGCTAAGCTGTTTCTTTTAGAGGGCAAAAAGGGCGGAAGGCCCGGGCTTGTGATGGAGCCGGTTTTGCTGATCGAGGATGAAACAGGAGCTTACAGCGGCGAGATGAAGCGGATTTA